>Ga0163109_10000868_pt1 | contig 23826 bp, 24 predicted proteins | sample CRUFie1St13metaG_FD_108704 | JGI IMG/M metagenome (GOLD analysis project Ga0163109, IMG submission 108704) | Marine microbial communities from the Costa Rica Dome - CRUD Field 142mm St13 metaG | ecosystem: Environmental > Aquatic > Marine > Oceanic > Photic zone | place: Costa Rica: the Eastern... | reverse complement strand
TTTTTTATCTTTCACTTTTCCAATGTTTATAAAAATTTAAAAGGTTTTGACATTTTTGCTTGTGTTATGGATGATTTACATATGGAAGATTTTGTAGAAGTAGATAATTTAAATAATGAAAATCACATAATACGAGGTGAATTGAGATTAAAAAAAATCGAAATCAATACAAAAAAAAATACAACTAAAATTATAGAAAATAAGTATTTACAAAACCTAAATGTTTCCTTTCCATATAATTTAGATTTTCCGATTACTTCAATTAAAAACAAAGATGAAGTATATTGTACAATCTTTGATTCAAGTAAAGGGTATATTTGTGGATATATTAAAATTAATTTAAAAAATTTTGAATATTCAAAACCCAAAATATTTTTATTTAAAGACAATGAGTATGGTAATTCCGAACCTCAACCAATTATAATAAAAGATAAAGAATACCTTATTACCTTTACCAATAATAAAAACGATTCTTTCATATCATTAATCAATATGGAAAAGAAAAAAAGTTATAAAATCAAAATACCAACTCGTATTCCACCTGGATTTCATAGTTCTATTTTTAATCTATATTAAATATGCATATTCATTTTTCTCTATCTTTTCTCTACAAACATAACACTCTTGAGGCATTCCTTTATTAAAACATTCTTCACAAATCAATACATGATTACATGGTGAAAATAATATATTGCGTTTATTCTCTTCACAAATAATACACAGAAGATCTGATTTTATTTTAGTAGTAGGTTCTTCTATAACTTGCTGCAATGCTTTTACTTTATATTCAGAACAATAAAAATCTATTTCCAAATTCTTACACTTTTTCTCTAGATTTTGAATAATTTGCTGATATCGATATGATTCATCTAAATTTGTTTCATTATTAGCAAATTCTCCAGAAATAAAATTTTCTAATTTTTCATTTTGATCCTCAATATGATTACGTAATACATCAATCATATTATTTAGTTCATTTATTTTTTTTAAACGCAATATACTGATTTTTTTATATTCAAATGCTTTATCATCCATATTAGAATAATTATGACGCAGAATAAAAAAAATAAGAAGAAAATACGAATTCTTATTTTTTCTAAATAAATTAATTTCTAGATTTATTACTTTTTTTAGTAGAACGCTTCTTTTTGCTTGTTTTTACCTTTGATTTCGTTGCCTTCTTTGCTTTTGATTTTCTTGATTTGCGTTTTCCACTTCCATCTATATATGATTGTATTTGCTTGGAAACACCTTCAGGAACTTTGTTTTTATCAGCAATATTATTTTTATCAGCACGATTATCAATAATTTCATCCTTCTCTTTTTTTTGTTGTTTATAATAAGTAAACATATCTTTAACACGTTGATGTGCTTTGTCGTTAGGTTTATAATTTGGATCTCTGATAGCATATTCCATTAATAGTTTAAGCATTCTATCATCCATCGTTGTATGGTTATTTTCAATGTAAGTTGAATAATCTAAAACAGACCTTGGATCTGCACCATGTTTAAGAAGCAGTTCAGTTAAATTATAATTCTTATTGTATGCAGTAACCTCTAGTGGTTGTTTCCACTCATAATTCTCTTTTTTAACATCCGCACCTTTACTAAGAAGAAATTTTATGGCTTCAACTCTTTTATCTCTAAGTTCTTTTATTTTTTCTCCTGCCTCTTTTCTTTGTTGTATTCTACCTTCTTCAGTTTTCGCATTCCATATACCAGTAGCAGTTATGGGAGCAAGTCCATTACGCTGAGCCGATTGTATTTCATTAATAACATGATAAAGAGGAGTAAGCATACGATTATATATCCCAGGTTTATTATGATTTATATCTGCACCTTTTTCAACTAGTAATGTCATCAATGGTATATTCCCATATTTTGCAGCAATATGTAAAGGAGTTCCATATTCTCCACTATTACTATTAACATTTGCTTCATTTTCTAAAGCTTTTGCTATTTTTTTAAAACCGTTAGATTCAACATCTTCATTTTCTCGATTTTTTTTTACCAATTCTATAAATTCATCATCTGTAAGAGCCATTTATATATTTAATATAGATATAAATGAAAAAAATTACTATACATTATGTGCAGGATTTTCTACTACAGTATCTTCACTACTACGTGCAGTTAATCCTACATCTTCTTCAATAGTTTCACAACCTCCAAAATATACAATCATTGTAACTAATGCTATAAAAAGACATACACACGCTATACTAAAACCTATATCTGAATCTATATACATCTAAATAATTAAAATAATATACATTTAAGCATCTTATTTTAATGATTAAATTCCATTTCCTTACGTTTTTTTTCATCCTTTTCTTTTGTGCGACTTCGTAAAAATAAAAAATATTTATTGGCTAAATCAAATCTGTTTTTCACATTCTTTGCATTTGGATACAATTTATCCTTATGTTTCAACATGGCTTCAAGACGTACTTTCATAATCATACCTACTTGCCAAATTCTTTTATGAGGATATTTATTTTGTTTATAAAGTTTTTCTAAAGTTTTAATTGTTGTTTTCACATCGTCAATAGTTGTATATTTAATAGGAATGGTGTCTGTTGGATCTTTATCAATATAAACATCAAAACTCTTTTTAGGGTCATCAGGATTATATAAAAACTGTTTTTTAGTTTTATTTTTTTTATTTATATTCTTGTTTGTTTTTGTCTTTTTGCGTTTATAAGTTACACGCTTTTTATCTGTTCTATTTCTTTTCGTTTTTTTCTTACCGCCTAATTCATATGTTTTTCTCGTTATTTTTGTGATTAATTCTTCATCCGATAGACACCTTAATGTGTTTTTCTCTTCAAATATATTACTAGTTGCTTCACCAAAATCAATTAAAGCGTATTTATATTCATTGTCTTCCTTTTTTACAAATATATTTGTAGAATTAATATCCCCATGAACATAACCAACGCGATCGCTTATTTCCTCTTGTAAATTTTTTTTTAATTCGCTTAATTGTGATTCACAATCACTAGCATTCGACCAATCGGTAAATTCCCCCCACTGTTCATATTCATCAGGTACTTTTTCCATCTGAATAAAATAAAATAAACTAAACGATTTTACAATATTTTTTCCATCTTGTATACCTTCTCTCTCAAGAATAATATCATATATTTCATTATCGTCTTTTTCAGACATATTCTCATCATCATATTTAAAAAAATATCGTTTCAAACGTGGATTATCCTCTCCCAAACCTATATCAATTGGTCGTTTTTGTTTACTTAAAAAAAAGTTACCAAAGGATTTAACTAGTTCTATATCATTCGGCAAAGATTCATTATTATTATCTTTTACAAATATTATACCGTGGTCAATTATCTTAGGTATATAAATTTGATCCTTTAAGTTTGATTCTTCAACCGCTTCTACGTATTTTTTTTGGATATTTACTTCTTTTTCATAAACTTCAATAATTTTGTTAATATTTTCAACAGTATTTACATTTGGTTTATTTAAATCAATAATATCATACAGTTTAGTTATTGTGTTACTTGTATTAATTTTACCACTATCATTGCGAGGTTTATAAACTCGTAAGATATTTTCTATAATCTTATCTTCTCCTAAACTAGCCTTTTCATTTTCATTGGCTGGAATTTCAATTGATAATGTCTTAAGTTTACGTTTGCTCATTTATAATATATATACAAAATAATGCCTAACTACACAAACCTATTACACCACATGCTAATCTTGCACCTGCATTTCCTGTTTTTAGCGACTCTTCATCACCACCCTGTCCTAAATCGTCTTCTTTATCATGTATAATAAACATTCTTCCTAAAACAGAAGTTTTTCTATTTCTTACTAAACATAAATCCTGTACAAAAAGTTCTCCTATACTTTTCTTATTAATTGATTCAATATTTCCTAGATCACCAGCATGTCTTTCTTTGGAATGTAAACCTCCATGTTTTCTATTAAATGGATTGAAATGAGAACATGCAGTATTACAACCATCAGATAAATCCCCAAATTCATGTATATGGAATCCATGCAATCCGTCCTGTAAACCATATATTTCATAATTCACTTTTAAACCTTTTCGTGTTTCTATTATATGAATTTTTCCAGTAATATTATTTTTGTTTGGTGCTAAAATACAAATTCCTTTATCATATTTTTTCCCACCATCTAAACAATCGTTATATGGCGCACAAGAACTTTTCATAGTGAAACCATGAACTCCTTTTTGACACCTTTTTCTAGTAAATCGTCTAGGCAAAGAAAACTCTTTTTTATCTGATTTTCGAATACATTTTTTGGCTGTTTTATTATGTGTACAACAATCTTTCATATTTATAGTTTTATACTATAAAACTATAAAAAAAGCTTCTTAAGAGATTCGAACTCTCGACCTTTCGCTTACTAAGCGAATGCTCTAACCAACTGAGCTAAAGAAGCATAATATAATTATATTTACGTTTTTAAATAATTTATTCATTTTTATCTTTTACTGTATAATTCATAATTAAATTAAATAACCATGTACCAATCAATGCCCACATAGCAATAATTTGCTGCCCTCCTGTTGTAATTGCCCAACGTAATGCTGTACAATGAGGTGCAGGAACCAAAAATGGCGCTAAAACAAACCCTACAACTGTAGGTGGAACACACCACCAAGTATACATATGTGCAGATAGATAATGTACTGCTATCCAAATTACATAAACATATGATGCAGCAAACATAAAATCTATAAATTTATTTGCTCCTGCATTGTTATAAAAACGTTTCATACTTTCAAAATAGGTTTCCATTGTTAAATTACATTGTTTTTTTCTTAATAATTAAAATCAATTTTTATAATGTTCAGAATAATAAATATCCCAACGTTTTAAATCACTTTTATTTATTTCTGGTAATTTTGGATGCGATTCCCAAAAATAACGACAAAATGCCCATTCGAAATGAAATTTTTCTTCATAGTTATGTGAATAAAATTTCTTTAAAAATGTTTGAACATCATCGGGTAGCAAACCATGATTTGATACAGGTAAAACATACGATAATTGGGTCAAATAATGTACAGGTCCTTCTGTATTTCTGGTTAAAAACTCTGTTTCAAAATGTGGAATATGTTGATACAAATCTTTAAATAGTGGAGGATAATGATAGTTATACTTCCAACGCCAATCAATACAACCAGATGAATAATACTTATACACCCATTCTAAACCCTCCAAATAATTATTACATAAATCCTTAATAAATTTATTAGTATATTGCTGATGAAATAATGATTTATAATATCTCGACTCCCAGAAATTTATTTCTGGAGATATATACTGTTCTTGGCTTCGATAAATGATTGGTACATTTTGAAATAAAGTTTCTTTCTCACTAGGTGTAGTTTGTGCAAATTTAAATTTATCAAAGCGCTTACGTGACTGGTATTCTTCCATAATATACTTATGTTCATCATTTGCAATACATTTTATTATTTTTTTCACATTTTTCCACACAATATTTTGATTATCTTTATTGATTAAATAATTATTCGGAATTTTTCCAATTTCTTTTGAATAGATTGTTAATAATGTATCAATACCATGTGTTCTTATATTCATACAAGGGAAATGTGGTAAAAAGTCATTTCCTAAAAAGAAACACAAAAATACGTAATCATATACACGATAAATATCATTATCTGCACAATTCATTTGTAATAAGATGTTTTCACATAAACATTGTATATCTAAAAAATAAGGTTCATTCGTGTCACTATTTTGAATATCAAGCGGCAACGAGTTTTTTACGAATTCAGGAGCCTCTCTAAAATTGTATATATTATTACAATAATGCATATGAAAAATAGATAACATTATCAAATCAGAGTCCAATCCATAAAGAGCAATATTATCTTGTTTAAAATCATTTTTTCTTAAAAATTCAAATAATTTATGCTCACCTTCTCCAGGCTGATCCGATCCTGAAATAATAACTTGTTGAATATTATATTTTTCTTTCACATAATCAAAACCATTGTTTATACGTTGTGATAATAGATTCATAAAATTAGTACCTGGTGTTATTGCAGAAGTATTCCATTTTTGTACATTTGTTTGTTGCGAATCTGAAAAATTTAATTGTGATAAAAAATGTGTTTTATGTCTACGTGTTCTTTGCTGCTCCATTTTAGCCAAAGGTGCTACACCGTCAAATGCTATATATAAGGTTTTAGTAGGACGTATCATATTTATATAATTATCGATTCTATTGATTACTTCATCAACAATAATATTTTCATATTTATGAATATCACCATCAAACGTATTATTATGTACTGCATCATATACTATAGAATTGCAATCCATAAATAAATGTTGAAACTGATGATAATTGTCATTAAAATATTTCGAACTACGTATAATATTAGAAAAATTTCTAATAATATGCGAAAAATAACTAGGAATACCCATTAATTATAGTATAAAGATAGGTTTATATTCTTTAAAAAATACTTTACAAGTATGTACACACAAAAAATAATTATCAAAGAATATAATTCTTTATATAATATAAGGAATTGATATGAGAAATAATATTGATAATAATTCTACAAATATAAGACAATTTATAATGGATAAGAATGTATATATTCAGCATATTATAGAAGATACAATGATATCTATAAAATCAAATAGAAGAATCAATTTATTTAGTGAAAATGATATTAATTTATCACTTTCTATATTGCTTGATTTATATGAAAAAACGAATAACCTTAATAATAAAATAAATAATACAAATGATAATTTAGAATCAGACAATTTACTAAATGAATTACAAACTATAATAGACAAACTATCGTTAGTGATATGTGGATTTGGTACAAAGAATATAGAGGATATGCTTTTCGTTTGTTTTGGCTCTGAATTTAAAAATATGTCTTTTGATGATATTATATTAAATGATAAATTAAAACTATTGTCAAACTATCTTCATCCTGTAAGTTATAAACTTATGCCATGGAAAAAAAAACATAATAATAACAAAAATAGTAATATATATTGTTTAAATAAAATTACTGAAGAAACGATCGAAATAGAAAATTTAAATCAAATTGAGTGTGTAAATGACAATGAAATTGATGATATTCCTATATATGAAAAAATTAATTATATTAAATGTATTATTCAAAATAAAAATTCAAAAAAGACATTACTAATTAATGGTATTTTGGACGATATACCTATCCACAATTTAAATAATCATTATACTCAATATCGTTTAAAAGAACTAAACGAAAATAAAAATGGACTAGACAAAGATTACAGTATTATTTATGAAAATATAGTAAATAATTTATCTTTAAAAGATATTCTTGTATATGGAAAAGATGATATACAAAAAAAGATTTTATTTGTAATAAAAGATATAAATTTTATTAAACAAAATCATATTGATATTGTTGTTAAGAAATTTTTAGATTTAGATATATGCTCGCAGCGAAGTATGCTAATTAATTTATTGTTATATAAAGAGGATAGCGATATTCAATACACATGTTATATTTTGTATGATTTAATAAATTGCAATGCTACTTGTTTAGAAAATCAAAGTGATGGCTCTATATTATATGATAGTTTACCCTGGAATATAAAACAAAACTTTAAAAATATAATTAAATCAAATATTAAACAGAATCAAGAATTAATTCAAAAATATGAAACTAGTAAAATTACTCTTGAACAACAAATATATATGTTAAAAGTCGATGAAGCCACTAAAGAAAAGGCTATTAACAAACTAAAAGAAATTAAAAATAAGCCAGATGAAATGACGGTTAAAACTAAACAATACTTAGAAGGGTTAGTAAAAATACCTTTCGAAACATTTTACGAAGAGCCTATAACAAAATATATGAAAGATAATAACAGCAAATTTATAAATATATTTAATAATTTACCAAAAGAATTGTATAACTTTATATTTGAACAAAAAACTAAATATACAAACAAGGAAATTAATTCAATTATTGTAAACATCGAAAAAGAAATAAAAATAAATGTAAGAAATATTATTCTTAATGATTATAAAAGTTTCAAGTTGAAAACATTTCAAAAATATATAACTTATTTTCAAAATAAAAACATAAAAACTAGTAAAAATAAAAATGAATTACAAGTATTTTTCAAAGAAAAAATAGATAATACTAATAATCTAGTTTCATTAATTTCTATATATGATGACCTTAAAAATACTAATATTAAACCTCTTATACTTGATATGCAAAAAACTAGTAAAAATTCAAAATCAGTATTAGATTCAATTCAGAATATGGAATTAGCATTAAATAAATCAATACATGGTCATGAACATGCTAAAAATCAAATTATGAAAATTATAGGTCAATGGATGAATGGTGAAAAAAATGGTTACTGTTTTGGTTTTGAAGGGTCCCCTGGAATAGGTAAAACAAGTTTAGCTAGTAAAGGACTTACAAAATGTCTTACTGACGATGAAGGCAACTCTCGTCCTTTTTCATTCATTGCGTTAGGTGGTTCAAGTAATGGTTCTTTTTTAGAAGGACATAGTTATACATACATGAACTCCACTTGGGGAAAAATAGTAGATATTTTAATGGATTCTAAATGCATGAACCCTATTATTTATATAGATGAATTAGATAAAGTTAGTAAAACAGAGCAGGGTAAAGAAATAATCGGTATTTTAACTCATTTAATTGATCCAACCCAAAATAGTCATTTCCAAGATAAATATTTTGCAGGAATTAATATAGACCTTTCAAAAGCATTATTTATATTTTCTTACAATGACCCTGATGAAATAGATAAAATATTATTAGATAGAATACATAGAATAAAATTTGAAAATTTAAATTTACAAGAAAAAATAACAATCGTCAACTTATTTATTTTACCTGAAATTAATAAAAAAATGGGGTTTGAAAATACAATTTATATTAATGATGACTGCATTGAATATATAATAAAATCTTACACCTTAGAACCTGGAGTTAGAAAATTAAAAGAACTACTATTTGATTTATATGGTGAAATAAATTTAGAAATACTTAAAAATAATACTGATATAGAAATACCATTAAATCTAACAAAAGAAATATTAGAAAATAAATATTTAACAAAATATAATAAAATTGTAGAAAAAGTTATTCATAACAATAATGAAGTTGGTATTATAAATGGTTTATGGGCAAACAATCTAGGCTGTGGCGGAATAATACCAATTCAAACATTATTTTTTCCTTCATCTGTTTTTTTACAATTACAACTTACAGGTTTACAAGGTGATGTTATGAAAGAAAGCATGAATGTAGCAAAAAGTTTAGCATGGAGTCTAACAAATGATTCAGTTAAAAGTGAATGGTTAGATTATTTTGAAAAAACTAAATGCCAAGGTTTACATATTCACTGTCCTGAAGGAAGTATATCAAAAGATGGACCATCTGCAGGTGCTGCAATTACTACTGCAATATATAGTTTATTGAACAAATTAAAAATTAAAAATGATATTGCTATTACAGGTGAAATTACCCTAAGTGGTTCTATTACTGCAATAGGAGGTTTAGATATAAAAATTAATTCTGGGATTCGAGCTGGCGTTAAAACATTTTTATTTCCAAAAGAAAATCATAGAGATATTCTATTATGGAAGGAAAAAACAAATAGTAAATATGATGAAATAGAATTAATAGAAATATCAAATATTAAAGATATATTTCAACATGTTTTTGAATAATATAATATAATAGTATAGTAAATGAAATATAACGTCTATTCTTTTTTTAACGCATTTTTACCAATCATAATAATATCGTTTTTCTTATTGGATTCATTATTTAACATAAATTTAAAAGGTGTTATTATAGTTCTAGGAGTATTTATAAATGTTTTAGTAACAATAATTGTTGGTAATAGTTTTGAGATAGATCAAGACATAAAGCAAAATGATATTTGTATTCCATTTACAATATCCAATATGCAAACCTTTACGAAATTACCTATTAATACCAGTATACTTTGCTTTGTATTTGTTTATCTATTGTCAATCGCTGGATTACATGGATTTATGTTAATTAATATTCCTTTTATTGCATTTATGACCTTATTAATTATGACAGACAGTTTATGGTTAATACAAAATAATTGCTTTTCTGGTAAACAAACATTCATTTCTGCATGTACTGGTATTTTATTTGCACTGTTATGGTCATTTATAATAAATAAGACAAATAATAAACAATTATTGTATAATGTAGGTATTAACAATTATAATGTATGTGAAGTTCCAAAAAAAAGATCATATAAATGCAAAACAAAAAATATAGAATAATATATATTATAGTGTATTATAATATATATAGTAAAATTAAAAGTAATGGATTTGAATTTGGGAACTTTTATATTTCTATTTTTACGTTTAGCACCTTTTATATTAATTACATTTTTTACTTTATCGTCAGTATTTAATAGTGATTTAAGAGGTATTATATATCTATTTGGCGTATTGTTATCAATCTTTGTTAATTATTTGATTGGAAACAATAAAAGTTTAGGTGATTTTGTTGGAAATACAGGAATAAATGAAGAGGATAAATCTGCTATTTGTGACTTTGCATTATTTGGTGGTGATAACGGAAGTTTAATACCTATAGGTGAAACAATAATTGGTTTCACTTTCTTTTATCTGTTTACAATACTTGTATTAAAAGATAGAGATCATATTAAGAATACTATTGATTTCAATAGCATGCCAAACGTGCCATCATTGGGAGAATGTTTTGTTACTCCTTGGCAAATGCTATCGTTAGATTTTTTAAAATTCATACCTATTATGTTTTTCAATACCCCAAGTACTAAGGATAACTTACCTACAATAATCTTTTTTACAACATTAATTTTCTTCGATGTATTCTGGAATACAAACATTTTTAGATATATTAAAGAATTATTACAAGTAGATACTAAATATTGTTATACATTTAAACAAACTGGTTTTGCATACCTAATAGGAATTCTTATTGGAGTAATATGGGCGAATATTATTTATTCTATGAAAAATCCAGAACTTCAATATTTTCCTGAATACAAAAATAATGAAATGTGTAAAAAGGCTTCATCTACAAAATACAAATGTAGCGTATATAAAAATGGTGAATTAGTAAAGAATCTAAGCTAATCTTTCTTAATGATTAAATTCCTCTGATTCTTTAAAAATTTAGAATTGAATTTTTCGATGCATAACTCGAATGATTCTAAATATGGTTTACAAACATATTGATCATCAAAATGTTCAATTAAACATTTTTCTACTTGCTGTTTATATACATCACAACTTTTTCGGATTTCTTTATCGTAACTTTTTTGTAATAATTCAAACTTAGAAGTAATCATATATTGATCAATAAAGATAAATATTTATATAAGTAATTTAAATATTTATTCAAAATGTTCTATATTGTCATTTAACCATGTTCGTATGTTATTTGAAACTCTCTTTGTAAACATATCATTGGAAAGCATATTCACAGTCCTATGTTTATCTTCAAAGAAGTAAAAAAAACTACTTGCAATATGATTAAAATTTGCTGTTTTATATTTATCGTTTAATTGCTCATATGAAAACTCTGGTTTATTTAGTCTTTTATTTACATTATTATGAAAACTTAATAACATTAATTTCAAATCTTCCTTTGTATTTATTTTTGACATGTCAACCTTAAGTAAATACTCTTTAGAATGTGTTGAGCATGATGGACAAGGCAAGTTCGTACAAATATTGTATATATGCTGTAATAACTCATCTCTTAATAAATAAAAACTTTCTTTTTTCACTTTTTCCGCTAGTGTATGTAACATAAACCATATATAAGGTCCCCATGTTTTTATTTTATTATTATTAGGTGATGATTCAACTGTTACTTTAGGCTCTTCTTTCTTTTTAGGGAGTGGAATATGAGGTACAACATAAATCATATTTTTTGAATTATGTCTATTTTTTTTACTCAATGTCCTAGAATTTGTAAAAAACATTATATTATATAATACAAAAATATAAATATAATTTATACTAAATAATAATGGAAACCACCAAAGAGCTACTTATTCGAAATGTTAAAAACTGGGTAAGATTAGATAATGAAATTAGAGCATTAAAAAAAGAAGAAAATAATAGAAAAAATGAGAAAAAAGAAATTAATGATACATTGGTTCAATTGATGCGTGATACGGATATTGATTGTATTGATATAAAAGATGGTCAATTATGTTACACAAAAAAGAATGTTAAAAAACCTATTACAAAAAAAACATTATTAAATATATTGACTAAATATTTTGAAGGTGACGTCGAGAAGGCTGAATACACAAATCAATTTATACTTGACAATAGAGAAGAAGTAATTAAAGAAACTATAACACGTAAATTAAACTAATCCAAGAGATGGTATTGTGTAATTACCATTACTTTCTTCATAACGACCTATTATTTCTGGATTTTTCTTTTCTGACAGTATATCTTCTGTTTTATATACATTATTGTAATTATCTATATAATATACAATTCCCATAATTTCTTGAGCCCGCACTTCTATATTTCTAATTTCATCATTTGGTTTAGAGTCTTGGTTAATTAAACCATGAGGTCGTCCCTTCTCATGTGTACCACAGAAATTGCAATTATCCTTCCTACGTCTTGTACATTGTTCACCATTTGCACGCTTTGCACTACAACGGTTCAATGTAGGTATAGCATTTTTTATTCTTTTTCTTTTTACAAAATCTTCTTTTGTTAAGCATAATCGCTCATAATCAAATATATATTCAAGTAAATCACTTTGTAAAGATTGATCATCAAAATTTACACATTTTATTTTGTTTGCTAATTCTTGTTTAAAATTAACAACATAAGTTTCTATTTTATTATTAACACGCTTTTCCATAATTAAATATAATTATTTATATTTGATTATGTTTATTCAATTTTATTATATTGATTTTAAAATATACTTAAACAGTATTTTTTTCTTCAAGCAAAATTTCACTATCAGAATCTAACAATTTTTTATCTGGATCCACATCGTTATATTGTACTCTTCTTGTTAAATATGCTGATAAAAATACATTAATATCTGTCTCTGTAATACTTTTCACATCATTTAATTTTAAACCCATAAATAACGCATTAGTTAAAAATACTGTTATAGTTTTATTATCTAAATAATGTGTAAATACTACATAACCACTTAATCCTAAATTTATTATAAAACCTACCATACCTATTCGACCTATTGTTTGATAACGTTTATCCCAGAATAATATAGAATTCTTTTTAACTTCTGGTAATTGTACTAAAACTTCTCCTACAGAGTCATTATCTCTTGGCAATTCAGGATTTACGTGTAAATAATTAATCATTTTATTTTCGCGAGTTAATTCCGCATGATACATTACTAAATATATTGCAAACAAAATCACATTCATAGAGAAAGCTGTATCTACGACTGGCTTTCCTGTTGCTACGTTCTCAAATAAACCACAAATATCATCATTACATTTTTGTGGAACAAATAGAATTAAAAAAGAGCCCATTAGAACTCGATAAAATTCCATTATAAAAGCCATATACATACCAATTTTTTGCTTAGTATCTTGATCGTTTAGTTTGCTTACGAAATCATCGTTCATTTTTTCTACTATGGATACAACTTCTTTTTCTTCTTGTTGATCCATATAAATTATAAGAATATAAATAATTTCAAAACATTTTATTTATTTTTGTATATATTTCTTTGCTTTTTTTACAGGCTTCTGTTACATGATTTCTTACAGTGTTTTTATCACCCTTTTTAATATATGCTAAACGTATAATACTCTCTTCATCATGTGGATGAAACTTTTTAAATCCACAAAAACTCAAAATCTTTTCATTTTCAAAATAACTAGTATATAAAACATATTCCAACATCTTACCAAGAGTATAATCTTCGTTTTCCAATATAACATCATAAGAATTTTCCATTGTAACTTCACTTGGACGGATAGGTATAATATCTGCTTCAATGTTTACTATCATAGTGTCTAATTTATCAATTAGTACTTGACAACCCATTTTTATTATTTCTTTGTTTTCAAACACGCCAACACTTTCTAAACAGAAGTCAAAACTATCTTCTAAATAATATCGTTGCGCATCTAACAAATAGAAATTTTTCTTTTGCATTTCAATATCACTTTTTGTATGTTGCTCTGATTCTAACTTTTTTTCATACTCACTCCATACTTCTTTCACTTTTACATTGTCAATTGTATTACCATAAGAACATGTAGATACAACATTGTACATACTATTTTCTTTTGGCGAATGTATTGAAAATTCTGCAGTTAGTTTAATCTGCTCACCAGGTATCGTCTGTCCCAATGAAGGTCGCAACCTAGCAAAATCTATATACATATTTGTCTTTGGACAAGGTGGAAAAATCTTTCGTAATTCATTTTTAGTTAAATAATTTCCATTCTTTTTATTTTTTATTTTAAAATGCTCAGTTGTAACTATTTTCATATTTTCTGTTTCATTTTTTTCATCTAGTTCTAATATATAATTATTTGGTAAGATATCTAACTCCTTTATATGAATTGGTATACAACTTAATCTATGTTTTAAAATTTCATTATGTAATCTTGTATTGTTAATTTCAATATTACATTGATTATCTTTATAAGTTTCAGTATGAATTACAGTAATCGGAATATCATTTAAAATCGTTCTTCGCAAAGCATTTGCCAAACTAACATTAAGTCCACTTAATGTAAATTTAAACAAATCTTCTTCTACACTAATATTACTAATTGCTGGTTCCATTGTTATAAAATATGCATTTATTATTTTATGTAGTTTATTTGTCAATTTTATTATTAACTCCAATCTATAATATATTTATTTATGAACCGTGTTCTTTCTATTGGAGTTAATAGACCCCATATTAAACGTATTTTTCTATTTATTTTTCTTGTTTTACTAATAAAATAATCACACTCATTTCTATTACCATTCTTCTTTATAGTTGATGCAAAAATATTTCGGTTTAGATCACTTATAAAAAACTCTAAATCGTTTAATAGTGTTATATTTTTAAATTCAAACCAATATACATTCTCTAATACGCCTAAATCACTCGTAAAAGATCTTATATCAATTAAATGTTCTCTATCCTTTATTCTATATGTATACGGCAATATATGATTTATTACGATTTCTTCTGGTAAGGTATTCATATATACTTATTAATAAATATGAATATATAGTTTTACTTAAATAACATAAGTGCAACTAAAATAAAAAATAATATAAATGGTAGTAACACTAACAACCACGAAAACAATGTTCCCCCTCCTCTACAGATGATATTTAACAACCAAGTCCAAAATACTATATAAACTGCTTTAAATAATAATATATAAATACTATTTTCACTATAACAACCTAATTCTCCTAAACAAAAAATTTGATCATTACCGATATTTTGGAAAAACATAAAAAAATATGCAAATATTGAAAACACTAAATAAAACTTAGCAGGTGCACATAGTTTAATATATGTATCTTTTAAATAATCCAGCATTATATAATAAGTAAAGAAATTATTCAATATCTACATGTGTTAACATATGTCTTCTACAACACATATTTTTTAATCCTAAATTATCTAATATTTTTCCTTCTACAGTTTTTTCATTATTTCCTTTTGTTAAATATATTACTTTGTCTTGAGATGCACCTTGCAATAATTTATGTCTTCGCACCTCACTTTGATAATAGCGATACTTATCACCCAAAACCTTACCACATGTGAAACACTTTACAGGAATAATCATCTTTTATACAGTATAAATATAGTATATATTTAATCAATTTTATATTAAATATATTATCTGGATAGCATTTTTAAAGTTATTATTTAATTGATGAATTTTTTTTAATATAACATTATAATATAAATGAAGTACATTATTACTATTATCGTTCTTATATTGATCATTATTTGTAATATTGTAATGTGTGTTAGATTTAATATTAAAAACACAGAAAATATGGATACAATAGACATTTTAAATGAGAACACAGAGAACGACTATAAACAAAATATTGATAAATTTGAATTAGCGCCTGATATGTATTCTAAAGTTTCAAATAAAGATGAATTAAATGAACTTACTACCTACGATTCGAATAATTATGATATTGAATATCATGACAATGAAAAAGATTTAGAAAAAGAACAAGGGTTCGGTTTAGATATTCAGGAAATCGTAGTATATGATTCTGACACAAAACAACTTAATAAACTATCTCTACCTTCAACACAAACTCTTCCCATTTATAACGAACCTGGTCATTTTAAGTATGGATCAACTAGTTATGTACCATCATATAGTGACTCTATTTTACTATCAACAAGAAATCTATATTATTTTAATAAACTTTCAAAATAAAACTCTTCCCTTTGTTGTTTTTTTAAAAATAGTTGGACTTTCCTCTTTATTTTCTTCTTTATGTATTTCATCATGACATTTCTCACATATTGATATTAAATTGGCTTTGTGATTTTTATGAAAATGACCAATAAAACCTTTATCATTTGCATCTTTTTGATGCTGTAAATGATGAACTTCTGTTCCTATGTTTTCTTTACATATTTCACATACTCCCTTTATTTTACTAGCATTATAACTAGTTTTATTATAATCAAGAGTGCTTTTTACATGAGAAAAATATTTATTTCGTATACGAAATGCGTTTTCTAAAAATTCTTCTTTCATATGAAGAGATTTACAAACTTCTAATCCATAAATTCTTGGCCCTGAGCCGTCTTTTAATTTCCTATCATAAACTAAGCAATCTAACTGTTTATTATAATTTACTTCTAAGTGCATCAACTTTAAATTTATCATTTCTTTTATTTCATCATAATTTACAATTTCATGAAAATGAGTTGCAAAAATATAACTGGAATTTACATGATATAAATGTTGTAATCCAGAGACGAATATACTCAAGGCTGACTCTGTTTCTGTACCCGAACATAATTCATCACCTAAAATTAAACTATTCTCATCTGCTAGTTGTAATATAGTTCTCAATTCACTCATTTCTACTGCAAAAGTTGATAAACCTTTAAACAAATTATCATTTCCTAATATACGAGAAAAAATTGCCTTATATGGTTTATATGTAAACTGAGAACATGGAACATAAAATCCACTCTGAGCCATTATAATTGATATGCCTATTGCTCGTATTAAACTGGTTTTTCCTACTGCATTTGTTCCATATAATAATACTCCATTACATTGATCTCCTAATGATATATCATTATCTACATAAAGTTCATCTTTATTTATATGTTCAATTAATGCATGCCTTAATCCTTGTGCTTGAAAATATGATTTATCGCTATTTGTATTTATTACTGGTTTAATATAACAAAATTTTTCTGCAATGTAGGCTTTGCAAACAATTAAATCTAGTTTAGCTATACATTTTGACATAAACTCTATTTTATCAAAACAATTATGCTGAAAAGAAATTAATTCTTGTATATATACCTTTGCAATCATATCATTTAATTGCAATCTATAAATATTAATATCTTTACATATTTGGTTCAATGTTGGTTCTGATATTTCAACATTACTACTACCGGCCTTTGCAAAATTAATATTTTCTAACTTAAAACTAGTTAATAATTTCTCATTACAATTTTTCTCCCCTTTTATGGTCTTTACATATTCATCATGAGTTTGTTTCTTAACCCATATTTTCATTTTCTCTGAACGAGTTTTTGTTATCTGTAATGATAAACCAGATTTTTCGGTTTCATGTACTTTTATCCAATCATTTGTATCAGCACAATTATTCATATATCTTTGAAGAAAATATAAATCGTTCAATGATGTACTATATTTTTTTTGTAAAACATCTAATTCATTATTAATACCTGCTTTAATAATATTTTGAGTAAAATTTGTCATACTCATTATATTTTTACAATTCTGTAATTCAAAATGATTATTCATATAATCCATTATATATTTCATTTGTTCAATAAATACTTTTCTTTCTTTTTCAGTAATATCAAAATCGTTTGTTATATATTTATAAATCTCACTATTATCGATTAATTGTACTAGTTTTTCAGCATATTGTAATGTATCAAATATATGACATAAGTTTGATGGATATAATACCTGTACTAATAATTGACGTAATAACTTATCTAGATCTTTCATTTTTGCCATTTGCTTACGAATGTTATGTGACTCGTGAGACATATTGTTTATTACTAGTTCTGTATAATGATATTCATTTTCTAGCCATTGGATGTCAGATGTAGGATGTGCTATATAATATTGTAGCAATCGTTTACCCATAGGTGTTACACAACGATTTAAAAGGTTCATCACACAAGACAAATTACCTGCTGATTGTGACAAAGAACTATCACTATTAATAATATTTAATTGAGAGAGTGTATGATTTGCTAATATTATTTCACTCGATGAATTACTATACAAAGGCAACTTTAATTTTTCAATGATTTTCGGATTATGTTCTTTAACAAATTCAAATAGATAACACAGCGATTGAGTAGATATATTATACTCTAAAAACTCTTTGCATATGTCAAATGCATAATCATCGTATGTTTTTTCTATAATATCTTTGATATAATTTTGATTTTGACACCTATTTATTTTTTTATCATGTAAATCATATATTTTTACAAAATCATTATTAATACCAGAATATTGTAGAATTCTTTGTAAATTTTTATCAATATCACTATCTTCTTTGTCGTAAATTAGCAAAACTTCGGAAGGTTGATATATCGATACAAATCTTTCAAGTTCATCAAATGCTGTAATCGACATTGAATACGGCTTTTCACTTTGAAACATATAAACATCTCCTGTAAATATATTGACACACGAAGAACCACAAACTAGTAATTTTTCATTTGATTTATATTGTTTAAAATTTTCAATCCAAATACTCATTATATTATTCGATAATTTTTGACTATTATTGCAATCAAATGATACATAAGTTCCTGGCGAGTATATTTTATCCAATTTACGCGTAATCTTTTTTTGTGTTTTATCTTGAATGTAGACAGCAACATTATAATTAGCAGCAATTAACATTGATAAATATTTTTCTAAATTGTAATCTCTTACTCCAGCCATTAATATTACTGATTTATTACCATTATCATTTAATTTCGATAATTCCATTTTTACTGACATATTTAAATTGCAAATAGTAACAAAATCTATTAAGTTACTTTCTGTAATCTCTTCAGTTTCTATATCTCTTAATCCATACACTTCAAAAAAGGCTCCAACTAACATTAATACCAAAGATCTATTACCATATTGCGATTTTAGTTCTTTAGTATATCCAAAATATTCATCATATATCTTGTTGTCTTCCTCTTTTGGATCTTTCTTTTTTACTGGCATTTATATATTATATTTAAAAATATTTAAATCTATTGTAAATATAATAAAAATTGAAATGAATTATCATATTAAGATGGCTAATAAAAATAATATCATGTTTGACTCTGAAGATAACGATTACGGTTTTTTCTGCGAATTAGACCAAGATACAATATATAATGTAAAATGTTGTAAAAATTATACTAACGATCTACCCCCTATTAAAGAAGAGGGTCATATAAATGAATTATACAGAAATGATATAGTATCCAAATACAATCACAATATGTATTTTCAAAATATGAAAAATGCATTCATTGATAACCTTAATTTTAAATGTATATTTTTATACATACTCATATCTTTCAGTTCATTTTATATAACATCAAGATATTTTAATAAAAATCACAATTGATCATCATTATTTATAAAGTTATACATTAATGTTTCAGAATTATAATTTTGTACTTCACCACATATTAATAGAGCTGACTCATACATTTTTCTTAATACATCATTAGGCGTTGTTGTTCCTACCTTTATAAATCCATGTTTTATGAGATACTTTTTAATTTCTTCAATTGGCACTTGTTTCAATTTATGTTCCTTTTCTAAAACATTGTTTCTTAATGTTTTATTTGTTAATAAAACAGATATTGAAGGTTTATATTTTGATTTTCCTGTTTTATATGTTCGCCTTATTGTCCTTTTTTGTAACCTTCTCTTTTTATGTTTCAAATTTTTTAATTTTTCCATTTGTTTCATTTGATTTGCTTTATCGAACGAATTTGAAGGAAGTAATTGTTGATGTGTAAGCAAATTGTTATTTTCTTGTTCATAAGTTTTTCTTGTTTGATTCATATATTGTCGATATGTTGGTAATACCCCATTTTTTAAACAACCGTGTTTAGGAAGAGGTAATGGTACCTTATTTAAAGATAATTCCTGATTATCAGTTATTTCCATTGTAGAAGGTATGGGTTTTAATTCATCATTATGAATTAATTCAGACGAAATATGTATAGGTTTTTGTATTTGTTCTATAGGTTTTCGAATAGTATAATTTTTTGGATTAGTATCTTGTACTTTCATTTGTTTAAAAAAATTTTTTGCAGCCTCAAAATCATTATCTTTTACCTCCGGCTTTAACTTTTCTTCATATTTTGAAAAATTATCTTTATTTCTTTGAGAATGATGCTCTCTAATCATCTTGAGGATAGAGCGTTTACGTAAAGTATCATTCTTATTCGAAACTTTACTGTTTCTTACCTTTATCTTCTCCTTTTTATCTGATTTTCTTTTTTTTTTTGAAGTATTTGAAAATGAAAATAATTCAGGGTTTATAGAAAATACTTTTTTATCTGACATGAATAAATATACAAACTTTTTTATATATTTATTTTACAACAAACTATGAAAATAAGAACGATTTAATTATTTAAACATAAAGAGAATATAAATATGACTTATTATCTTCTTTTTCTTTTCTATTTTCCATAAATATTTCTAACGCCCTTTCTAAATCAACTTCTGATATTTTCTTCTTTTCATCCTTACTTTTACCATAGATCCGACGACTATGACATATTTTAGTATACGTAAATAATTGCTCCATATCCCTACCATAGTTAGTAAAACATTTACTATTTTTTTTAAACCATTCTAATGATAAAGCGTCATCTTTTAAATACCATTCATTTAAATTTACAATTTTTCTATAGATTTCCATTAACTCTTCTGGATTATAAGGATCCATAGAAAAACGCCAAATAAATCTTGAATCTAATCCCTTATTTACTCTAAAAAAAGTATTATTCAATTCATTTTCATATCCTGCAATTATTACCATTAAATCATTCTTATAATTACTTAATGACTCACATAAAGTATCTAAACATTCCTTTGAAAAACTATCGTCTTTTTCTGTATTTGCTAAAGAATATGCTTCATCTATAAATAATACACCACCTCGTGCTTCTTCTACTACTTTTGCAGTTTTTATAGCAGTTTGTCCTAAATATCCAGCAACTAAATCTTGTCTCGTTACTTTTATAAATTTGTTATTTTGCAAAACACCTATTTTAGAATACATTTTTCCTAAAATTTTTGCTATTTCTGTTTTACCAGTTCCAGGAGGGCCATATATTACGGTATGTTTGTAGTCCCCACCATTTGAAGTTATATGCAAGTCTTGCAAAAAATACAAAAGTTGATTTAATACATTTTGCTTTAAATTATTAACACCTACAAAGTTATTTAATTCTATTAACTCTGGCTTTATTTTTTGTATTAAATGTAAATCTATATTATATTCTTTTTCATCACTAATATCATATTTTTCAGTTATATGAATTAAATCATGAAAACTATCTATCTCATCTTCTATTGTAATTTTTTCCTTAACTATTTGTTTTTCAAATAAATTTTTACTTTTTTCAAACGATCTTACTCTTACCAACTTTCCTGGAGGACTAAATAACGTATTTTCACATTCTTTATTTTGATACATAAATTCATTATTTTCTCTATAATACATGTTAAATTCATTACGTATATGATACAACAATGTATGATAGTTTTTTTGATGAATTTTATCAAAATTATCTAAATACTTTACAAACTTTTTTGATGAATTTAACATTATTATAACTAATACAATATATTTTGTATATTGTTTAAAAAAATACTTTGTTAATACAATGTAATAAAATTGATAAACAAATTAAACAGTTTTTTAATTTTATATTAGAAAAATGATTCAAGAACTAAGAAGTACTAATAGTTCATCTCAAACTCTTTCTCAATCTTTACAATGTAAAGAAGCATTCATAAATGATACTACTTCCACCATTAAAAAAATGTTAAAAGAAGAAAATACCACTAAAAATCATTTATTAAATCATTTACAAGATCAAGAGGAAGACCCATATAAACTAATTGAATCTTATTTTGAAGGTAAGTATTTAGAACGATTAGTAAGACATCAAATAGAATCTTACAATCATTTTATTAACTATCAAATTCAAAGAACTATCAAAATGTTTAATCCTGTCAAAATACATTCAGATAACGACTATGTTCCTGAAAAAGATAAGTATTTTCTAGAAATATTCATCTCTTTCAGTAATTTTAAATTATATCCACCACAAATTCATGAAAATAATGGTGCTACTAAAACAATGATACCACAGGAGGCAAAGTTACGCAATTTTACTTATGCTTCAAATATGACTATCGATATTAATATAGAATATGTTATTCGCAATACAGAATCTATGGATAATCCTAAAATAATTACTAAAGTATTGCCAAAAATTAATATTGGTAAAATGCCTATTATGTTAAAATCTTCTATTTGTGTACTCACGCAACAAAATATACTTAACAATATGAATTCGGGTGAATGTAATATGGATTGCGGTGGCTATTTTATAATTAAAGGTTCTGAAAAAACGGTTCTAGGTCAAGAACGAGCAGCTGAAAATAAGATATATTGTTTCGATGGTAAAAACACTACCAAATGGAATTGGGTAGCAGAAATAAAATCAGTACCAGATTTTAAGTGTATATCTCCTAAACAAATTGATCTGATGGTATCAAGCAAAAACAATGGTTTTGGTTATGGTATATATGTTACTATTCCTAGAATTAAACAACCAATTGAGTTGTTTATATTATTTCGTGCTCTAGGTATTCTAACTGATAAAAAAATTTGTGAATATATTGTACTAAATATTGAACAAGAAAAACAAGCAAAAATATTAAAATACTTACAAGCTTCTATTATAGACGGAAATAAATATACTACCGAAGAAGAAGCCCTTAAATATATAAGTTCTTACGCTGCTTATAATCCAATTAATATGGAAAAGGAACAAGGCTATAAGAAAAAGCAAGAATTTACAATTGATATTCTTGATAACGATCTATTTCCTCACTGTAAAACTAAAAAACAAAAAATATACTTTCTGGGATATATGGCAAATCAGTTAATTCGTACAGCATTAGGTTGGATTCCAACAGACGATAGAGATTCTTATCTGAATAAACGTATTGAACTTACTGGAACTCTATTAAATAATCTATTTCGTAATTATTTCAATAAATTAGTAAAAGAAATGCAGAAACAGATTATACGCGAAATTAATAATGGTTCTTGGAGATCAATTCAAGACTATGAAAATATAATTAATATTACAAACATTTATAAGATAATGAAATCTACTACTATTGAAAATGGTATTAATCGAGCGTTATCTACTGGTGATTTTAGTATAAAACAATCAAATAGTAGCAAAGT
>Ga0163109_10000867_pt1 | contig 23842 bp, 22 predicted proteins | sample CRUFie1St13metaG_FD_108704 | JGI IMG/M metagenome (GOLD analysis project Ga0163109, IMG submission 108704) | Marine microbial communities from the Costa Rica Dome - CRUD Field 142mm St13 metaG | ecosystem: Environmental > Aquatic > Marine > Oceanic > Photic zone | place: Costa Rica: the Eastern... | reverse complement strand
TATTTTTAGTATTTTTAGTATTTTTAGTACCAAAAAGATTACTTAAAAATCCACTCATATATAAATTCTAAATATTTTAGTTATATAAAATATTTAAACGTTAATAAATTTATTTACGTTGCTTTTTACGGGAACGTCTGCGACTTCTGCGTCTGCGTTTTTGTTTCTGGTTTTGTTTTTGATTTTTTTGTTGTCTTTTGCGGGAACGTCTTCCACCACGTCTGCGTCTAGTTCTACGAGTGCGTCTAAATGATCTTGCCATTATATAGTATAAATAGAAAAAATAAAAATAGAATTTAAAAATTAATTATTCCTAAATTTTATTTAACGCAACTATTAATCTTTTCTGATACAATTACAACCTTTTTGAACACGAGGAATTAAAGTTAATTTAAAAAGCAATGAACCACCAATGTGACCAGCTTTTCCTGGTTTTGCACCAATACCGTATTGTTTACCGTCAATAGTAATTTTATCATTAGCGGTAGCACGTGCGCGTCTTAATCTTTTGTTAGATGGATTTACAGGCATATATACATTAGCTAAAGAAATTAATTATTAGAACGAATAATATTATTAAGACGAGACATTTTATCCAATTTAGCAATTGTTTTTTCTAAATTACCACTATTTAATCCAGTAAATAAGTAATCAGTATTAGGTTTAATTTCATTAATTTTAATTTGTTTGTAAATATTATTAATTTTATTTTTGACAGCTTCTATGGGTTCACTATTAGAAAATATAGGAATATTATTGTCAACTATTTCAGTTAGCAAGGAGATGGCAAAATAAATAATAAATTTTCTTTTTTTTTTAGAACCGGGAGAGTAACGAATAGAATATAATTCAGCTAAAGAATTTATAATTTTTTGTATACCTTGATTACGTTTGTAAGATTCATTAAGAATAACATCCCATACAATCCAAATGACATCGTTTTGAAATTTAGATAAAACATTAAAATCTCTTCTAGCACAACATATAGAATTTTTGTTTTTTTTTGCTAATGTTTCAAATCCCAATATCCATTCAAACCAATAATAAGCATCATTAGAATTTTTAACAGTATTTGTTATGTTATAACCTAATTCATTAATAGCTATAAATAATTCTTTTGGATCATTTTTTTTAAAAATAATATTAGCATAAGATACGGTAGTTGCTTTTAATTTAAAACTATTAGTAAAAGAAATATAATCATTTTCTTTAATTTTAGGACAGTCAAAAGAGGATTTTTTTTTAGATAAACAAATGATAGTAATAATTTCAGCGAATAATTTTCTAATTTTATCATTATTTCTTAAACTTAATTCATTTCCAATATAACCACCATTAAGTATATTTTTAAAATCAGTTAATCTTAATTCAATATAACAAGGTAATTTTGGATTTCCTAAATGTACATATTTACTAATAAATAAAAAAATGATATCCCATAAGTCAATAAAATGACCAGCACATATATATTCAGCACACCAATAACAGGATTCTTCAATTTTACCATTTAATAATGTATTTAATAATTCTTTTTTAGCAGAACTTTTTTTAAAATTAGAAAAAGTGATACCTTTAAAGTCTTTAATTAATCTTTTATCAGATATTTCATGATTCATTATTTAATATACAAAATTTCTATAAAAAAAATACCATTAATACATATAGTTAAATGAATTACTTAAATATGATAAAGAGATCTATAAAACAATTAATAAAAATTTTAAAAAAATCATCAATATGGTTTAAATTGATAATAATAATAATATTAGTGACACTATTAATGCACGTATTTAGAGATAATAGAAAAGTAGAAGGATTTAAACAAGGTAAAAAATTTGTTTTAAAAGAGAATTCAGAATTATATGATAAATTTTATTGTTCAATATATGACGAGTTAGTAAACGATCCAGTAAAGAATGAATATGAAATTACACAAATAGATAATATAACAAAAATAAATGAAAAAAGTAAAGTATTGGATATAGGAAGTGGAACGGGTCATCACGTAGGAGAATATACAAAAAAGGGAGTAGATATAGAAGGAATAGATAAATCGAGAGAAATGATAAAGAGAGCAAAGAAACAATATAAAAAAGGTAAGTTTAGAGTAGGGGACGTAATGTCAAGTATAACTTATCCACAAGGAACATTTACACACATTTTATGTTTATATTTTACAATATATGAAATCGAAAACAAATCAAAATTTTTTAAAAATGTATATGATTGGTTAAGACCAGGAGGAAAATTAATCTTACATTTAGTAAATAGAGACCAATTTGACACAATAGTTAATGCAGGAAATCCATTGGCAATGGTTTCTCCTCAAAAATATGCAAAAGAACGAATACAATCATCAGTAGTTAAATTTAACAATTTTACCTATAAAAATAAAATAGAAATATTAAATAATAAAAATATTGCTAAAATGGAAGAAACATTTATTGATGATAATAGTAAGAATGTAAGGAAAAATATACATACATTGTATAGTCCAACACAAAAAGAAATATTAAGAAAAGCAAAGAATGTAGGATTTATATTAAATGGAAAAATAGATATGGTTCATTGTCAATATGAATATCAATATTTATATATATTGAAAAAACCAGAATAATTTTATAATAGTTTAATATATAATGAATATTGTAACAGAAGCACCAATACCTGGAATGTCTACACCAAATATAGTAAAAGAGAATATATCAAATAGCAGTGATATGTGGTATTATATAAAAATATTCGGAATGTTATTAATAATAATATTATTAGGTATAAATGTATATTTATATGCAACAGAAGGTACAACATTAATAACTAAATTTATGGAATCAGGAGTAGTAAATACAACAAATAATGCAGAAGTAGGACTTAAAAAAGTAGATAAAGAATTAGAAGAATTAGCAAAAACTAAATTGGAAAAAACTTTAGAAAAAGCAAATGAACCAAATTTAAATAAAATGAAATATAAACATACAGTGGAATTGCAAAAAATTATGGAAAAAAGACAAGATGATTTGGAACAATATGAAAGAGATGTAGAATATGAAGGAAAAAAAGAAGAAGAAAATGTAGTAGAAGAAGAAGAAAGTGATTTACTAAAACCAACATCAAAAAAAGTTATAAAAGAAACAGAAAGGGAAAAAAGAGAAGAAAGAAAACGATTAAAAAAATCAATAAATGAAAAACAAAAAGAGCAGGATGAGGAAAGAAGTAAAACACATTATGTTCCATCCCCTGATTTATCATCGGATAGTGATATACAAGTAGCAAGAAAGAAAGGATATTGTTATATAGGTTCTTATAAAGGCAAAAGAACTTGTATACCAGTAGAAAGGGGAACAGAATGTATGTCAGGTGATATATTTCCATCGATGGATGTATGTATAAATGAAAATTTACGACGTTAAATTATATTAATAAATATTTTATAATTAATATAATTTTTAACTATCTTTAAAATACCATCTCATTGATAAGTAAGGTGGGAAACCATCTTGTTGGTCTTGAGCTTTAAGATTAGGTCCACTTCTATTTACATCCATTATTTCAGGAGAAGATAAAGCATAATTCCAATAACGTAGTGATGATATGAATCCATCGTAACCATCATATTTGTTGATATGAATATCTTCATAGTTTTGTTTAACAGGAGAAGACAATCTATGTCTTACCGCGACGTTACCATTAATGAATACATCTAGATTAAGATTTTTTACTCTAATAATAACATTGAACCATTTATTCATAGGTATATTGGATACTGTTACGTGTTCAATTAATTTGTTAAATGTATTGCAATATATGTGTAATGCATTGTTATTTTCATCAATAAATAATCCGGGAGCCATATTAGGATATGGTAAATTATTTGTTTCACTAAATTCAAAACCATTTACAGTGTTGCTATTTTTGAAAGAACTAGAACCTTTATGAAATACGTGTCTTTTCTTTGAGCCTGAACCGGTATTAATACGTTCAATCATCATCCACAAACTATATGTGAATGTTATACCATCTCTTTGATTTTTTGAACGCTCTAAAGGAATAGAATCACGGTCTCGAGGATCTTGAGAAATAGTTAATCCTTTTTTTGCACTTTTTAAACCTGGTAATAGGAAAGGAGTTTTTGATGGAGTAAATAACCAATTAGCTATTTGTATACCAATACGTAACAGAAAAACAAATAACAATACAATTAATATTAAAAATACAACTTTTGCTACTAATGAATTGGAATATAAAAAGTTAGTAGCACCTGATACTAATCTATTATTCCTAAACTTTGCAAATCCTTGTGCTACTGATTTTTGTGCGTTTCCTATTCCAGATCCCATTGCTACTGCTGATGCTGATGGAGGCGTTGGTGTAGACATTATATATATATTAATATATAGATATAATTTACTAATTGATATAATTTACTAATTAATAATTTATATTTGTAAAGCGGCTACTTCGGCATCATCCTTCAAGAAAGCAAATTTAAGATTAAATTTACTCAATGCACTACCACCCCAACTGTCACTAAATCCTTGTCTATATAATTCATATGCTTCGCGTGGAGGAACACTTCGTGCATAAAATCTAAATTTACTAACAAATCCAGAGAATCCACTATTAGGGTCATTGTCTGATTCCTTTGGAGATAAAAATAGTGAATTATCTTTTAATCCAGTGATAAAAGGAACACCTGGCATTAAACAGGTTTTTACTAATTTACCATCTAAATAAACATCAATAGTTTTATCCATTAAAGTAATAACTACGTGAGTCCATTTTTGAATAGGAACATTTTTAATATTACAAGGATGTTCTACGGATTTACTAGATGGATCAGTAGCACTTAACGTAATTTCTAAATCATTAGAAGCAGGACCAAAAGCTACTCTAGGCATAGGTGTTTTTTGAGTTGTTCCAGCACTTCTTTCAAATATGATTTTCTTTTTACCATAATTATAACTCCAACTATTAACATAAAACCAAAATGAATATGTAAAGTCATTAGTTCCTGCACCAGCTGGTAATTTATCAGCTGGAAATTCTCTCATTTGTTTACCGTTATGCATTGAAGTCAAATCTGCTACACTGTTATCCGCAAAAAAATGTTGATAGAATAAATATAATAGTATTACAACAACAATTATAGTTAATATGTTTTTCATATCCATAATATAATATACAGTTAGAAATTTTCCAAACTAATATTATTAAATTATTTAAAAAAACTATCTAAATCAAAAACAACAGGAGGTTCTTTATCTTTTAAATTATCATATAAAGTTTTTATTTTTGTTTTTGATACATGTGTTGAAAAGTAAACTATATTACATATACCAGAATCTAATCCATTTTCTTCTCCAACAATAACAGAATCATTACCTAAAAATACATTATTTCTAAAATCTAAATTATATGATGCGTTTAATTTTCCGTTCATAAATATATCTAAAACACCATTATTACAATTTATTACTAAATTATTCCATCGTTGTAATTTAATATTTTTTATAACACCTAACATATATTGTTTTGAACCATTTAAAATTTCAACCTGACCAGCATCATTTAATTTTTCCCCAATACCTAAAGTTATTGCTAATTTTCTTTTAATAGGATTAAAATATATTCCAGGTTTATTTCCATATGAAATTATTCTATAATATTTATCTATTGCACTTTCTGGAGGTATACTGTGAAAAAAAGCCCAAAAGGATAAAGCGTAATCTAAATTACCTCCTCCAACTTCATCTTTATATAACGGACTTGGTAATGCACCATTACTATAAATATCTTTATATGTTGATATTAATTGTTTATGTTTTGTGTTAGTAGGTTGCATACGTAATACTTTTGTCATAGCAAATCCATCGTTATTTAATTTTTCTTTTTCTATTTGTATCAATCTTTGTTCATGTTCTTTAATTTTTGTTTGTAAACGTAAAATACGATTTGCTGCGCCCATTTTTTCTACTGATTTACTCTGATCGTCTTCACTAACATATTTCCAGTGTGTTAATAAATCACTATTATCTCCAGGAGCTGTGCCAAAATTAATTCTAAAAAAGTTAACAAAATTTGAATTACAACCAACTTTACCATCTACTGTTTGAATTTCTGTTATCTTATCGGCGTTTTTATTCTTATACCATTTTTTATTTAATAATTTATCCCAAAATTTTGAACCAGTAGTTAACCAATTTTTTTTAAATAATCCATATCTTTTTAATTCTTTAATTTGTTTACGTGTTTGTATTATATCTTGTTGAATAGCGACTTTTTCTGTTTCTAAATTTGCTTTTAGAATATCAATATTAGTATTTGGATGATTTTTATATAAATAATTAGTTATTAAAGGTCCAGAAATAAATAGTAATATAACTATCATTTCAACGGTAAATATAGTATAAGCTATTTTTGGTGTTGTTTTCAATTCATTATATATATTATTTACTATATCTAAAAAGAAGCAAGGTATTAAGAATAAAACGTGATATAATAATTTAAATATAGGAGATTTTAATAATTTATCTAATATAGGTTTACCAGCAGTTCTCAAATATAAATATAGTATTATACCTAAAACAGTTCCAGTTATAAACATTATAATATATGGAACATATCTAGCACCAGTGTTAGTTGTTGAAAATAGAATAACAAAGAATAATATAGCAGAAAATAAACCGATACCAGATAACATAAATAAATAATTTTTCATTTCGGATAATAACCATCCTGTTTGTGAGGTAAAAGTAGCAGCTTTATCTATTCCTGGAAAAGTAGATGTTCCTTTTGCGTGATTAGATGGATTTTTTGACCACATAATAACAGCAAGAACAAGGGCAGCTAAAACAATAATACCAAATAAAACGGCAATTATTTTATTAAAAGTTGTATTAGCTTTATAACTACTAGGATTTATAAAAGCACCGAATTGTTTTGAATAAAAGACAATTATAGTAATTAATAGAATGAAAAATAATAGTATAATAATTGTCCACAAATGTGGTCCATTAGGATTAAATCCTTTAAGAATAGTAGGAGTAAATAAAAATCCAACACCACCTAATAAAATGATATTTAAAAGAGCATCAATGATAGGAGTTAAAAAGGTGGGTAAGAAATTGAAGATTTTTTTATTATCATCATGAAAATTTAAAAAATTAGTTATACCTTCGCTATTTAATATTGATAGTATTAAACCTAATCCCGCGCCAATACCACCGCCAATAAGATTTTGTTTATTGAATTTAAATCTTTCTTTTAATGTTTGTAAAAAGTTTAAGAATGCATTATTGGCGTTATTTGCGCGATTTCTCATATTATTACCAATATTAGATGTATATTTTTTGAAATTGTCATTATCTTTATTTCTAACATAGGTAATGATGCCAGATAATACAATTAAACCAATTCCTATACCGAATACTGTATTTATAAGTGTAGATATATCTTTTGGAGCATTCATTTATATTAAATTTATATAATATAATTATAAATTTAATTATAATTTATTAACAAAAGTTTTCTTTTTATGACAATCAGTACAACAAGCTACTAAATTATCTACGTGATTAGTTCCACCGTGTTGTAATTCTACTTTATGATCGACTTCATATGTATAATCTAATTGTTTACTACAATAACCGCATTTCCAACCTTGCATACTAGCAACATATTTTTTTTTACTACCACTAACAGAACGATTGTTAGCTACCCTACCAGAACCCATCATACGTTTTAATTGTGGACTATCAGTTACAGTGGATTGTGGTATACTATTATTAATATTATTATTAAAATTAGTGAAATCAAGGAAAGGTGTAAATAATTCTTTACTATTACTATCAATAGGCATATATTTTACTAAATCACTAACGTTAGCTAACATACCTTTAGATTCATTAGGATGTTTGCGAATAAACATATATAATGATAATCCTAGAAAAGCATACATAATCATTCTATAGTATTTTTTACCAGAAATTAACCATTGTGTATATTTGCCATCGTGATATGTATCAAATACAAGAAATATAGTAATAATAAATATCCATTTGTCAATACCCATATAAATAAAAATAATATTAAATTTTTTTTTTTCTAGTATTTTTTCTTCTCTTTCTACTTTTTCTTCTTCTTCTAGTTTTTCTTTTTTTACCAGCTTTTTTAATTAATTTTTTATTTTTAGAATCAATATTTTTACAATTAGATACATATTCTTTTAATTCATTAATATTCATTTTAAAAAAATGTTTTTTTGGTTTATATAAAATATTTAATTGAATCATTATGTTTATTTATTATACATAAAATAAGCGAATAAAATGAATGCAATAGCAATACCAAATTTAATATATTTATCTCTCAATTTAGTATTTTCTGCATTAATTTCATCTTTGGTTTTATATTCATTATAATATTTTTCTAAACTTTCAAAAAAAGTTTCTTCGGGTAGTTCTAATTTAATATAAATTTTATTAAATATGAATTGTACCCATTTAGTGAAACTCATTCTAGAATCTAAATAAGGAGTAACAGGATATTTATTTAGTATATTTATAAAATATTTACCAATAGGATTTATAGGGATAAATACAGGTAAATTACTAATAAAATCATAATATTTTTTTTTAGATACAGAATTTGGATTAACAGGATATAATACAGCCATAGTCATAAGTGTAAATTTTAAATGCGGTAACCAAATGTATGGATTTAATTTCATAATCACTTTTATTATAATGAATATAAAAACAAATTAATATTTTAACATAAATGAAATCATATCAATTTTGTAATAATTGTGGAAAAAATGGACATTTATATCATTGTTGTAAAAAACCAATAACTAGTTCAGGAATAATAGGATTTAAGAAAGACAAACAAAATAAATTTAAATATTTAATGATTTGTAGAAAAGATAGTTTAGGTTATGTAGATTTTATAAGAGGTAAATATCCATTATATAATAAAAGATATATACAAAATATTATTAATGAAATGACTATAGATGAGAAATCAAAATTATTAAGATTAAGTTTCAAAGAATTATGGAAAGATTTATGGGGAGAATTTAATTCAATTCAATATAATCAAGAAGAAAAAACATCATTAAATAAATTTAAATTAATAAAAGAAGGTATTAGATTTAATATAAATGATGATTCTTATAATTTAAAATCACTAATAGAAGCAAGCACTACAAATTGGACAACACCGGAATGGGGATTTCCAAAAGGAAGAAGAAATTATTTGGAAAATGATTTAAGTTGTGGAATTAGAGAATTCAAAGAAGAGACAGGGTTATATGAAAAAAATATAAAAATAATAAAAAATGTAATTCCGTATGATGAAATATTTATGGGTTCAAATTATAAATCATATAAACATAAATATTATTTAGCTTATATTAATGATTATGATGTAGATATGAAAAAGTTTCAAAAAAGTGAAGTAAGTAATATGAAATGGTGTTATCTAGAAGAAGTATTATCTATAATAAGACCATATAATTTAGAAAAGAGAGAGATAATAATTAAAATAGATAAAATTTTACATAAATATAGTTTAATCTCATAATATATTAATAATGTCTGTAAAAGAGAAGAAGAAAAAGAATAGTAAATCAAAAGATAAATGTAAAACATTAATATTAGCAATGAAAGAATATTTAAAAAAAAATACATATCCAAATAATACAAATGTTGTAGTGAATAATTATAAAAAATGTATAGAAGAAGAGAATATAAAAAATATAGAAAAGAATAAAGATATTGATAAATATAATTTATATCCTTTATTAGAAGATAAAAATTTTAATAGTAAATTGATGAAAAGAAAAGAATATGAAAATATGGTATATAATACACCTGATTTAGATAGACCAATAAAAAAGGTTACTGATGAAATATGTAATAAGAGAGTATTTGAATTAAATACACATCAAACATTTGTTCAAAATTTTATGTCATCACAAACGCCATATAATAGTTTATTATTATTTCACGGATTAGGAACAGGTAAAACGTGTTCAGCGATAGCAACTTGTGAAGAATATCGAGAATATTTAAAACAAGACAAAATGAAAAAAATAATGATAGTTGCAAAACCAAATATATTAGAAAATTTTAAATTGCAATTATTTCCCAAATCAAAATTAAAAAAAACATTAGGTATTTGGAGTATAAATCAATCTTGTATAGGAAATAAATTAATAAAAGAAGTAAATCCACATAATATAAAAAATTTACCAAAAAGTAAAATAGTGAAGGGAGTAGAAAAGATAATAAAAAATTCTTATGAATTTATGGGATATGTACAATTTTCAAATTATATTACCAAAGTGATGAATAAATATAAAACAGAAGGCGTAGATAAAGAACAATTTGAAAAATCAGTATATTTAATAAAAAAAATGTTTTCAAATAGAATGTTGGTAATAGATGAAGTTCATAATATTAGAGATTTAAAACCATTAAAAGGTGAGAAAAAAAAATTTTCAAAATCAACTACAGATTCATTTTTAAAATTGGTATCTTATTCAGATAATATGAAATTATTATTATTAACAGCGACACCAATGTTTGATGATTATAAAGAAATAATATGGTTATTAAATTTAATGAATATAAATGATAATAGATTTATGATACAAGAATCAGATATATTTAATAAAAAAGGTGAATTTAAAAAAGGTGGTAAAGAATTACTAATACAAAAAATGACAGGATATATAAGTTTTGTTAAGGGAGAAGACCCATATTATTTTCCATTTAGAATATATCCAAAGGATATTAAATCATTAGAAGATAATTCATTACAATATTTATTAAATAATAAAAAAATGAAATATCCAAAAAATATAATTAATAAAAATGAAGGAAATGGTAAAATTAATTATTTAGATATATATTTAAATGATATTGGTAGTGAACAAGATAAATGTTATAAAAAATATATAGAATATAATAAAAAAAACTCATTTGGAATAGCAGAAATGGATTCTGCCAAACAAATATTAAATATGTCTTATCCTATAGACGAAGAAATAAATAAAAAAAATATACAAAAAATGTATGGTAAAGTAGGTTTAATAGGAACAAAAGCAAATAAATATACAGAAGGTATAATGTTTCCAAAAAAAAATGAGAATGGTTTATTACAATTTGAATATAATAAAGAAAGAAGACAATATATGAATGTTTTTGAAAAACCGGAATTAAAAAAATATAGTGGAAAAATAAACAGTATAATAGATTTAATAAATGAATCAGAAGGAATAACATTGATATACTCACAATATATTTACGGAGGATGTGTTCCATTAGCGTTAGCATTAGAACACGAAGGTTATTTAAGATATAAAGGTAAAGATACAAAAGGGCAAAATTTATTTAAGAAAGCAAGAGTAAATAGAGAAAATATAAAAGGCAGGTATATAATGATAACAGGAGATATTAATTTTTCACCAAAAGGGAATAATGCAGCAGAATTAGTTGCTTGTAATGGTCCAGGTAATCAAAATGGTGAAAAAATTAAAGTAGTTATTATATCATCAGCTGGTTCTGAAGGATTAGATTTTAAAAATATAAGAAATGTTCATATATTAGAACCTTGGTATAATTTATATAGACAAGCACAGGTAGAAGGAAGAGCTATACGAAATTTAAGTCATTGTTCATTAAAATTTGAAAAAAGAAATACCACAATATTTTTACACGGAACTAATTTAAATAGAGATGAAGAACCAATTGACTTACATATTTATAAAGTAGCAGAAAAAAAAGCAAAAAAAATAGGAGAAATTGCAAATATATTAAAAGAAAATGCAGTTGATTGTTTATTAAATAAAAATAAATTGTTATTGACAAAAAAGAAATTAAATAAAAAAGAAAATATAACAGTTTCATATGGACCAAATGAAACGGTAGAAAATTTTGAAATAGGATATAGTGATAATAGTTTAATATGTGGATTTATGGATTGTAACTATAAATGTAAACCAAAAAATAATATAGATAATGATACAATTATATCAACATATAATGATAATGTATTTAATTTAAGTATTGGAAAAATATTACAAAGAATAAGAATGTTATTTAAAGAAAATTATATATACGATAAGGAAACATTAATTAATAATATAAAAAAAAATAGAAAATATGATAATATACAAATAAATCAGGCATTAAATATTTTAATAGAAGATAAAAGAGAATTTATAGAAGATATGCTAGGAAGACAAGGGTATTTACATAATATAGGAGATTTATACTTATTTAAACCAATTGATCTAGATGATGGCAATAATAGTATATATAATATTAAAAATCCATTATCTTTTAAAAATAAGAAAATAACATTTGAATTAGATAATAATGTTAGATTAAAGTTAAAAGATGATTTACAATTTGCAACATATAATGAAGTAAAAAATAAATATGATACATTGACAAAAATAAATACAGAGTGGAAAATAGAAAAAAATCAATTAAAAAATTGGGAAAAATATTATTCAATAATAGTGCAACAATATTCACGCAAAGATAATGGATACAATATAGATATAAATAAGTTAAAACAATATGGGTTTGATCATATAATGGATATGTTATCTTTTAATGAAAAAATTACTTTTTTAAATGAACTATCAAAAACAGATAATGATGAATTAAAAGAAAGAACAAAAAATTATTTAAATAAAAGTATTATAAAACACAGTAATAAAAAATATGTTATTATAAAGAAAGGAGATTCAAATCTATCAGATGAAAATATACCAATATATATATTAAATGATGACTTATCATTATCTCCAACAAAAAAAGGAACTCAGCAATTAATTAAAAAATCATTTATGTCAAAATGGAAATTTAATAAATCTTGGGATAATAGTATAGAAATGGATATACCTATAGGTTATATAGGTTTAAAAAGAAATAGAGAATATTTTAAAATAAAAAAAATGGATAAAAAAATATATAAAAAGGGTCAAACGTGTGAACAAGGTTTTAAAAAAAATGAATTAATTGATATATTGAAAAAATTATTAAAAGTAAATAATTATCCTTGGATAAATGGTTTTAAAGGAACAAGTAAAAAACATACTCATGTTTTATATAAAAAAAAAGATAAATCAACTATTATAAAAACAGGTACTAGTAAATCATTATGGAGTTTAAAAAATAAGTTAGATGGTGGTAAATTATATGAACAACAAGATAATCAAAATAAATATTATAATGATTATAATAAAAATGAATATATAAAAGAAAGTAATATAGAAGACAATGATTATATAATACAAAGTTTAATGAGATGGCCTATACAAGATATGATAGCTTGTACAGCTATAGAATTATTATTAAGACATTATGATGATATAAAAAAAAATAATAAAAGATGGTTTTTTTCATCATTAGAAAATAAATTGTATAATATAGAAATGTTACCGAAATTTAAAAAATTATCAAATTTAAATAAACAATTTTTAAATATATCAGATAAATAAAATTGAATATATATTAAAAATAATATTTATAATTAATATATGTCAAAGAAAAATAATAATAATGTTTATATAAGTAATGTATTAACTAGAAAAGTAAAATTACCATTTAATGTATTGGGAAATAATATAGAAACTAATATATTAGAGCAATTAAATAATAATTTATCAGGTAAATGTGTTTGTGAAGGTTATATAAAAAAAAATTCTATTAAAATAATATCATATTCAGCAGGTAAAATACAAGATAAATATATAATATTTGATGTATCATTTAATTGTGAATTATGTAGACCAGTAGAAGGCATGGAGATGTGTTGTATTATAAAGAATAAAACAAGGGCGGGATTTAGAGCAGCGTATTATAATAAAAAAGGAAAAAAGGAAGAATTAGATAATCCAGTGACAATATTTATAGCACGGGATCATCATATAAAACCAAGAAAAAATAAATTAGATGATAAAAATGATATATTTAAAAATACAGAAATAGGTGATATAATATATATAAGAGTCATAGGTATACGTTATCAATTAAATGACGATACAATTTCATTATTAGGAGAATATCTTAAAAATACCTGTGAAAAACAAAAAATAACGGTTCAAAAATCAAAAAAAAAATAACTTAAATATAAAAAAACTTTTTTTATAATGAATAATAATATAGCAGTAGCAAAAAATTTAAAAACAGTAATAGAAAATATGGATCCGATACATCATGAAAAGGTGTTAATCATAATGAATAATCATAATGTTCATATATCAGAAAATCGTAATGGTTGTTTTATTAATATAACTAATATGTCAGATGAACTAATTAATGAATTGAACACTTTTATTAATTACATTAATAAACAAGAAAAGAATTTATTAGATATAGAAAACATCAAAGATGAATTCAAAAAAAATTTTTATAATAAAAAAAAAGATGTTAAAGAGAAATCTGAATTATTATTAAATGATTAACATTAGTGATTTATCTCAATATACATTATCAAATAAAAATATGCTTAATATTATTAATAGTATACCAAATATTATTAATAAGAAAAAAAAAGAAACAGCATATTTGAAAAAAGAAAAGAAAGAAGAGAAGAAGAATATGGATTGGTTTTATCCTGACAAAAATTATAATGATTCTTTATTTTGGTGTTGGAATATATTTATAAATAATAATTTACAAGAATATATTTTTTCAAATAATAATCAATTTCAAGTAGAAAAAGATAATAAAATAAATTATGTATCATTAATTAGAAATAATAAACAAAAATTAAAGGAATTGAAAATAAAAAGAAATAATGTAGAAAATAACCTTGTTAATGATGTAAAACTTGATTTAAATACAGTATATTCTTTATGTATTATACATAATTATAATTTTATTTATATAGATGATTATATATATTTTAATAAAATAGTTGATGTTAATAAAAGATATTGTGTTATAAAAAAAATAAAAGATAATTATGGTATATATTTAAATGATTCAATAGAAGGTATAGTAGAATTAAAAAATAAATTAATAGTGGTAGATAATATAGATAAACCATTAAAATCAATAACCAATTATAAAAGAGAACAGTTAATTAATATGTGTAAAGTATTAAATATAGTATATGAAATAGAAGGTCAAAAAAAATTTACAAAGAAAAAATTATATTCTTTAATTCAAGAAAAAATAAATTGAATATATATTAAATATAATATTTGTAATTAATATATGTCCGATAAATCGGTTACTAAAAAAGAAAACAACAATAAAGATATAAAAAAATTAAATAAATGGAAAAATACATCTAGTAGTGAATTGTTTAAATATTATGTTGATTATTATAATAATTATGACCAAGATAAAAAGAATAGTGAATTTGAAATAAGGTTTGGAACAAAACGCTATAATCCTATTACAAAAAAACAATTTGATGATACTATAAATAAATTAAAAAATTGTGGATTTAGTGTAATAAATAAAAGAGGTGATTATAGATTAACAATTGCTTATCAATATTATGATCAAAGACATGAGTCCTGGTCTGATTCCAATACTAGAGTTGAAATAAATGGATTTGATAATATACAAAAATATTGCAAATCTAATAATATAAATTTTGATGATATACCATCGTATGTAAAATTTACTACAAAACATAAAAAAAAATATAATTTTGATAGTATGGAAAAAATGAATGCACACAGATTATATAAATCAAAAATAGAAGATGGTGAATATCCTGATATATTTCATAAATTAGATATAAATGATTATGAAATTAGAATTAATTATAGAACAGAAAAAAATACAATATATGGTAAGGGAAGACAAGGTATGAGAGTTAAAACAGATATGAATTCTTGGACAGATAAATTAAAAACATACAGATATATTAAACGCTTTACATTTATAAAGGAAGATTATCCTATTAAATTTGATTTTAGTATAGTAAAATCATCAAGAGTAGAGAGAAATGAAAGAGGTTTTTATAGTATGGTTCCTACAAAGAATATTCAAGATTCTAATGTCTTTAATAATATTGAAGCATATGAGATAGAATTAGAAGTAAGAAATAATGTAGTAGATAAATATTATAATAAATATAATAAAATTTTACCTAATATTATAAAAAAAGGTATACAATATGTTTTATCTGGATTACAAAATAGTAATTATCCTATAAAATATTCATTAGAAACAGATATTTTAAAAGAATATTTAAAATTAACGAATCAGATTAATAAAACTGAAAAAAAGGAACTAAAAAAATCACAATTACAAGATAAAAAAAATTTTATTGGATATAATAGTGTTAGTTTAGAATTAGAGAATGTTATTCCTGAATATAAAAATGAAGTACCTAATATTAATACACCATATACAGTAACAGAAAAAGCAGATGGAGAAAGAAGATTGTTATATATTTATAAAGATGGAAATATATATTTAATAGATAATAATATGAATGTAACATTTACTGGTTGTAATGTAGGTAGAAGTGGAAAAGAAACATTAATTAATACTATATTAGATGGAGAATTGGTAACACATAATATAAATGGGGAATATAAACCAATATATTTGGCTTTTGATATATATTTTTGGCATGGAGAAGATTATAGAGGTTATCCTTTTATGAATATAAGTTCATTAAAATATAAAGATAGTAAAAGTGATCCTATTGATCGTGACAAATTTAGAAAAGATACATTATCAGCAATATGTAAATCATTAGAAATATATAATCAATCTATTAATAAAAAAAAAGATGATGATTTACCACCACTCTATATTAAAATGAAAGAATTTGAAGATAATATTACTAATAAAGATATATTTGAAGCTAGTAGTAAAATATTAAATAAAATTGATAATGATATGTTTCCTTATGATGTAGATGGTTTAATATATACTCCTATTGATAAAAGTGTAGGTAGTGATATTATTGGCGAACACTCTAAACAAAAAACTTGGGACTATTCATTTAAATGGAAACCATCTCATTATAATACAATAGACTTTCTAGTTACAACACATAAAAAAAATAACAAAGATGATATTGTAAAATATAAATATAATAAAGGAATTGATACAAAAAGTGTTTCTAATGTAGTCCAATATAAAACAGTTGATTTAAGAGTAGGATTTTCACAAAAGAGACATGGATTCTTAAATCCTTGTCATAATTTATTAGAAGATATTATACCTAATGCTAATAATTGGAGAGAACAACAAAAATACTTACCTGTAAAATTTTATCCTACATCACCTTCTTATACCTGGAATGTACATGAATGTAATATTCCATTAACTCAAATAGGTAATAGTTTATATATGATGGCTGAAGAAGATGAAGAGATATTTGAAGATGGTTGTGTTGTTGAATTTAAATTTGATATGACAAAAGATAATCATTGGCAATTTATTCCTATTCGTGTAAGACACGATAAAACATATGCATATAAAACAGGAAAAAATAAAGGTGGTGGAAATGATTATAAAACTGCTAATAGTGTTTGGAGATCGATACATAATCCAATTACTGACAAAATGCTACAGAATCCAAAAGAATTACCAAATATACAAGATTTATATAATGATGTTTATTATAAACGTAATAATAATAAAACTACTACACAGGCACTACGTAATTTTCACAATAAATATGTTAAGTTTATGCTAATTACTAAAATGTCAAAAGAAAGAGATAAACTATTAGATATGTCTGTAGGTAAAGCAGGTGATTTATATAAATGGCAAGTAGCTAAATTACAATTGGTTGTTGGATTAGATGTTAGTTCTGATAATATTACTAATCAATTTGATGGTGCTTGCTCACGATACATAAAAGCTAGACAAAAAAAAATGTATGTTCCTAGATGTATATTTCTAGTTGCAAATAGTGCTTTTAATATTAAAAACGGTGATGCATTTATAAATAGTCAAGGTTTGACCGATGAAAGTTCTATTAAATATATGAATGCATTATATGGCGAAGGTTTATCCAAAGATTCTAAAGAACTACCAAAAGCTTTAAAACACGATAATGTATATGGTGCTGTTAATATAAAAAATGGAGAAGGTGGGTTTGATATCATATCTAATCAATTTTCATCTCATTATTTCTTTAAAAATATTCAATATTTAACTGGTTTTGTTAGAAATATTTCTGAAAATTGTAAATTAAATGGATATTTTATAGGAACTTGTTATGATGGTAATAGAATATTTAAATTATTAGATAATATTAATAAAGATAGTAGCTATATAATGAAAAATGATAATAATGAAGTAATTAATAGTATAACTAAATTATATGATAATAATATTGAAAAATTAGAAAATAATAGCTCTTGTTTAGGATTAAAAATCGATGTATATCAAGAATCTATTAATAAAACAATAACTGAATATCTTGTTAATTTCGAATATTTTACTAATGTTTTACAACAATATGGATTTGAACTATGTCCAAAAAAAGATATTCATCATATGGGTATTGATAAACCCATAGATTCTTTTAAAGTTTTATATGAAAAAATGGAAGATGATATAAATCAAGTTCCACCAAAATTTAATAAAAAAAATATTGGAGATGCGTTATTAATGAGTGATCAAGAAAAAAAATTATCCTTTCTTAATAATTATTTCATATTTAAAAAAATTAGAAAGGTAAATGAAGAACAAATTACAAAGTTATTATGTGATGATAATTGTGAATTAAATAATAAAGATAAACAATCATTAAATGATAAATTAAAAGAATATGAAAAACAACAAAGAAAAAAAATAAGAGATGTTATTAAATATAGAAAAAAAATAGTATTACAATCTAATTAATAAAAAAATAATATTAAATAGTTTAATATTATTAATATAAATGCTATATTTTTTATTACATCAAATAAATCAAGATATTAATCCTAATGATATTAAATTAACTATGGATACCATACAAAATGAGTCAAATAAATTTGTAAGTAAATCTATATCTAATTATTTAGATAATACAAAAAAATTAATTGATAATTATTTGTCACAATGGGATAATATGAAAAAATATACTAATCCATATGAATTCATACATACTAATATTCCTCATAATAATTTTAGTATTTCAAAATTAAAACCAATATCTAGGGCTTTTTTTAAATTAATTGAAATATATCAGACGTTTAAAAGTATTCCTATTTTTGTAAATGAATCTATTAAAACATATCATTTGGCAGAGGGACCAGGTGGATTTATTGAAGCTACTGCTTATATACGTAATAATGAAAATGACAAATATTATGGTATTACATTAATAGACAAATCTAATAAAAATATTCCAGGATGGAAAAAAAGTGAAAAATTTTTAAATAAGAATAAAAATGTGATAATTGAAAAAGGTTTATCTAAAGATGGAAATTTATTCAACCCTGAAAATTTTTTAGATTGTTATAAAAATCACGCCAATTCTATGGATATTATTACTGGTGATGGTGGATTTGATTTTTCTACATCATATAATAATCAAGAAAAAATGGCTGTTAGATTATTATTTACTCAAATGATTTATGCTGTATCATTACAAAAAAAAGGCGGTAGTTTTATATTAAAAATATTCGATATGTTTTTAAAACCTACTGTTGAAATCATTTATATGTTATCTTGCTTTTATACTAATGTTTATATTACTAAACCAAATACTAGTAGATATGCAAATTCTGAAAAATATATTGTATGTACTGATTTTTTATTTGATAACACCAATAAAATTACTAATCGTTTTTATAATATTTTAAAAGTATTAAATAATATCGATTATGACAAATATGAAATTACTGGATTTTTAAATTTACCTATACAATTATATTTTAAAAATCAAATCGAAGAAATTAATTCTATAATAATACAACAACAAATTGAAAATATATTAAATACTATTAAATTAATTAGTAATTACACTAAAAATAAAAATGAAAAAATTGATAATATAAAAAGTCAAAATATTCAAAAATGTATTAATTGGTGTATTAATAATAACATTCCCTATAATAAATATATTAACTCAAGTAACATTTTTATTAATGATAAACATAATTAATTATACCAAATCCGCTAATTCTTCGGGTTCTAAAACCCTTTCAGGAGATACCGCTTGTTGTCTTATTAATGTTGGTCGATTTAATGTTTGATTCACATTATGTGGAGGCCTTCTTATTGTATCATCTGTAAATCCTACTCCATTTGCATTCACAAATATATTATCTGGCAATGATCTTGTTCGTCTATTATTAACACTAGTTTCTCTAGCGGCAAGTAATGTTTGCGATATACCTCTAGTCATTGTTGGATGTAATGGTGTTCTATGTAAAGATTGTGTTACATCACTATTATCTAATCCTAATGAATTTCCAACATTAAATGCATCTATATTTGCTCCTATAAATTTAAATTGCCATTTTTTTTCTTTTTTACAATCCTTTGTCATTTTTTGTATTGTTGAATATGAATATTCTCTTGACATATTTTCATAACCGTCTGTAAATATAAATATTATTACATTACTTTTATTTTTATATTTATTCATTATTTTACCCATTGAATCTAACAATGCTGTTCCTCCTCCTGGATTATAACTTAATTTTGTAATATCAATATCACTTATATTTTCAAATTTTAGTTCATTAGATAAATTATCTGAAAATGTATAATATATAAAACTTGGTTCATTTTCTTCTCCATCTACTTTCATATTTTTCATTTCTTCTATACATTTATCTCTTGTTCCTATTGTATCATCTTTTGTAGCATACATTGAACCTGATTCATCTAACAAATATATAATAAAAGTTTTGTTATTATTTTCACTTTCAACAAAGGTAGACATCTTAATTATAATTATAAATAAATTAATTATAATTAATTCAATTTTTCTTTTTTTAAACATATTACGCTATTTTCATTTTTTCCTATTTTTAATTCACCTACTATCCTTCTTTGTAACATTGGAAATGGTATATTAATTTTTACTGCTACTCCTTCATCTATATATTTTTTAAATAATAAATACAATAATTGAACTGGTTCATATTTACACCCTAACTCAAAGTTTGTAAATTCTATTAATATATTTTTTACTTGTTCTTTTCTCTCTTCTATTGTTTTATATTCTACTTCTTTCTTTCTTTTTTCTTTTTTGATTTTTTTATTTGTAGGCATTATATTAATGTTATTAATAATTTTAAGTTATTTTAATTCAAATGTATAATTATCATTATCTTTATAAATTATATTATATTCTATTAATAATTTATCTATTAATTCATTTGTAGGTTTTTCTCCACTCTCCTTGTCTCTTCTTAATTCAAATTTTACACATATCAATTTTGGTCGTATTTTTGTATTTTTAATCATATAATTCAAGGATTCTACTTCCGCTCCTTCAATATTCAATTTTAATACATCTATAGTATTATGTGATAATTCTTTCATTATTTTGTCTATTGTTTTTACTTCTAATTTTATAGTTTCATTTGTATTTTGTAAATTATTTATACTTAAACTAACCCATTCTTTTTTTTTTGGTAGATAAAAATCTATCATTTTATTTTCATTATATAATCCACAAGGAATATACTTTATCTTATCAATATTTGCATTAGATTCTAAAATCATATCATTATATCTCATATCTCCTCCACCTAATTTATTGTTATATATTGGATTTATTTCTCCTAGATAAATTTTTCTACAATAATCATAATGTTCAATAGCTCTAGGTGTTGGGTCAAATATATAAATGTTTAAATTTTTTTTTCCTGATAAATAATATTCATATGAAATATCCTCTCCTGCTCCAAAACTATACATAATAGTATCTTCATTAAATTTCCAATATGGTAAATTTGCCCATCCTCCGTAATAAGTTATAAATGACATATAAATATATAAAATAATTAACCTTTATATATTAATCATTTGGATTTTGTGTATTCTCTCGAACCAAATATTGTTCTTCATATCTAGTTATTCTTCTTATTTCTCTATTAATATTATCATTTGCTATTGGTGGTATTCTTGTATATATATAATTATTAAATATAGGTCTTCTAATTGAACTTGAATTATTATTAGTTCTAAATAATTCATTGCTAGGTCTTCTTGAACTATTAGATTCTGGTGTGCTAGGTGGTGGTGGTGGGGGTCTTCTTACAGGTTCTCTACAATTAGGACAGGTATTATTATCAATCAACCAAGAATCTATACAATGTTTATGAAATTCATGTCCACAAGGTAATTTTTTTATATTTACAATTGTATCAACCAAACATATTGAACATTTATTAGGTTCTTCTTTTTTATATGTATTTACTACATTTAATCTAGAAGTGTTTCTCATACTTATTTTTGTATTTAAAAAATTTCTTCTCATCCCATTACAAGGACTTGTTACTGGTGAATCATAGTTTGGTAATTTTTCTTCATTTAATTCGGTTCTTCTTGCTAATCGTGATTGTCCAATCGCCATCATCTGAACTAAATCTAATGGTTTAAAACAAAATGTACCATATTCACCTCGACAAGATAAATCACCATAAAAAAGATTATTTTCAAAATTATTTATTTTATAATAATAATTACCACTAGGTAGAAAATCTCCTTTTGCATCAAACGTATTCTTACCTGTGCTAATTGTTGTCTTTATATTTTCTGTCATTAAACTATATTTTATCTATATATTTTTTTTTTAATAATTCTTTTCTACATTCTAATAAAGTTCTATAGTAAAACATTTTGTTATAACCTAACATATCCTCATACTTCTCCGATACCTTTTCAATACATTTTCCATATTTTACTAAATTTTTTAATTTTTTACTATTTGCAAAGCAAATTAATATTAATTTTGTTAATTCTTTATTTTCTAACATATTTGTGTATTTTTTATAATTTTTTTCTAATTTGAACCAAAATTTTATAGGAAAGACAAAGCATAAACCATCATCATCACCATATTGTAAATTACTACCCAAATAATTATGATTCTCACTAGAATTATATACTAACTTTTCTTCAACATTTCTGTTTATATATTTTACTATTTGTTTCATTATAACTATATCTAGAGCTTCTTTCAGTTTTAATGTATTGGTTCGTGTTTTTGTTGCTTCATAACAAAAGTAATTCGCCCATAATAATGCACCACCGTGTGAATTAATATAATATACTTTATTATTATGAATTAACATACACGCACCATGTGTAATATATTTATCTTTCTTATCATAACCATATCCTTCTAAACTCAAAAATATCATTATTGTTTTATTTTTTTCTTGACAGTATTCAATAAAACCAACCAAATCTTGTTCATATGTCACATATTTTCCATTCTCCTTTGTATAAAATACGCAATACATTTTTGACATATGTTCATTAAATATCTTTGTATTTATACAAGGAATTAATGTAGGTAATGTTACATACATACTTGCAATTTGAATGTTATTATTATATGATTCTGATATAGCAGTTACCAATTGTTGTGATTTATTATCGCACAATTCTCCTGAATTGAAATGCATTTTTTCCAAGTCTTTTAAAATTTTTTGCTTTGTATTAGTCATTCTGGTCGTTTTCATTTAATTTATAATAAATAATTTAAATAAAATAAATTCAATTTTTTTTAGAACTTTGTTTAATAACCATAACCTCCTGTATTAGTATTATTGGTAGTAGTATTATTGGTAGTAGTATTATTGGTAGTAGTATTATTGGTAGTAGTATTATTGGTAGTAGTATTATTGGTAGTAGTATTATTGGTAGTAGTATTATTGGTAGTA
>Ga0163109_10000866_pt1 | contig 23863 bp, 18 predicted proteins | sample CRUFie1St13metaG_FD_108704 | JGI IMG/M metagenome (GOLD analysis project Ga0163109, IMG submission 108704) | Marine microbial communities from the Costa Rica Dome - CRUD Field 142mm St13 metaG | ecosystem: Environmental > Aquatic > Marine > Oceanic > Photic zone | place: Costa Rica: the Eastern... | reverse complement strand
TCTAAAGTCGCTATACTACCCCATTTCCTTCGCTCGTGTAGGATTGATCTGGCACCCCAAGGTCCGATCCCAGGAATGGCGATGAGGGAAAGACTATCAGCGGTATTGAGATCTACAGGAGCGATTACTTCGGGTTCGGGTGCAGATGCTGGATGGAAAGAACGCAGTGACAAAGGGCGCTTTTCAGGTTTTGTAAAATCGAAGGTACCCGCCTGTATCCACAGCGTATCCATACCTGGAAGCTGGACAAGGGCTTCTTCACCGGAAAGGTACCATTGTTGGCTGCGGCGAAATTCGAGAGATTTTCTCGCACTCATGGGGATAGGCAGGGCGGCAATAGCGAGGGAATCTAGAAAGTTGATGCGGAGGGGTTGAAGGTTTTCAGCCCACCACAGCTTGAGAAAATCTTCGCGGGCTTCTTCTCGTATAGATTGTGGGGAAAGCCAGATGCTGGCGGCCATGATGGCCGCCAGCATAAAAAATGCGGTGCGCTGTAGTTCGTGGAGCTCGGGATGGGTTTTCTTCTAAAATTGGGCCCTCCCCGAGCGATCTCCAAATAATGTGAAGAACTAAAAGTTACGAGCCTATCTAGGGTCGTTGTCGTTCTCACTAAAGGAATCCGGTTCTGGTTTCGCCGGAGTCTTCAATACTTTGCGGAAGAAGTAGATGGTTGCGCCCAAGACAGTGCCTTGGGTGAAAATGATCATGATTAAGGCTGATGTGGTCATGAGGATGCGTTTTGTTTGCGGCGGTTAGAGGCTACTTTCACCATAGCGACAAGTGCGAAGAAACAAGCCAACAAGAAGAGGCGGCTCATATCAACGTAGAACATGTTGGTGAAATGACCGTCGGCCACCCATTGTACTCCGGTGTTGATGTGGAAGATCTGATTGATAATACTATCGTTCGCCCAAGGCCAGCCCTGTCCACTAACGAGGGAATTGAATGCGGTGGACCAATCGGACAATTCTCCATTCAAAGGTTTGAACAATGAAGTGAGGAAAATGATTCCGATAAAGAGTGGCGTGACGTATTTAATAATAGGGCGATAGATGCGCGGGACGTTCATGTCGGCACCGTCGGTGATTTCCTTCCAGCCTTTGTCCATGCCGAAGACCCAAGCGAAGAGAATTACTTCGGCTAGAGCGAAGATCACTAGGCTTACCGTTCCTGTCCAATAATCGTATTCATCGAAGACGCCTTTTTCAAAGAAGAAGATCGTCGGCAATCCCATCGCGAGGATGGCAATACCTAATAGTATGGCGCTGCGATTCTTGCTCCAGCCGAACTCGTCTTGAACGAAGCCCATCCATGGCGTACCCATGGCAAGTGAAGAGGTAATTCCCGCAAAGAACAATAGCCCGAACCAGGCGACCCCGGCGATTACCGCAAGGACACTCCCCCACTGGTCGAAGAGGAACGGCATGGTCTTGAAGGCCATCATAAAACCGGCATTATCTACCACCCAGTCCAGGCCGAGGTAACCTACGGCAATGGGGATTACTACTGCAGAACCTAGTACAATCTCAACAAAACCGTTCATCCATCCCGCAGACATGGCGTTCAGGGCGATATCGTCTTTTTGTTTCAGGTAAGAGCTGTAACAGTGAATGGTTCCCATCCCCACACTCAAGGTGAAGAAGATCTGACCGGCAGCCGCCAACCAAATTTTTGGATTTGCAAGGGTGGTGAAATCAGGTTCCCACAAGAAGTTCAATCCCACTAAGGTGGAACAATCTTCACAGCGACCAGTGGAGCCAGTAGTCCAAGACATTATGGCGAGGAAGGCACCAAAGCCAATAAGCAAAGGCATGGCGATTTTTGCCACTTTTTCAATACCGGCGCTGAGGCCACGTGAAAGAATATAGATGTTGATGGTCAATGTAATCAAGAATGCCAGTAATGCCCAAACCGGGAAGTTGATGCCAGAACCTAGATCGACGTAGCCGTTGAAGAAGGCATCTAATCCGGCCAAATCCATGCCCAAGAAATCTCCTTTGAGCGATTTTAGAGTATAGGTAAGAGTCCAACTCTCTATGTACGTGTAGTATGCCATCACCCCCATGTTGGTGAAGATTCCAAAGACGCCGAAGTATTTCCAAAAACGCTTGTGCGTCATGTTGTCCAAAATGAAGGGGGTGCTGTGATCGCCAAATCGGCCGCCAAATCTACCCATCGCCCACTCTACCCAGAGCAATGGAATTCCCATGAGCAGGAAGCTGACGAGGTAAGGAATGATAAACGTTCCTCCACCGTTTTGAACAGCTTGCACGGGGAAACGCAAAAAGTTACCGAGACCTACGGCATTTCCTGCCATAGCGAGGATGAGACCAACGCGTGAGCCCCAAGATTCTGTTGTATTCGACATACTCCTTCCGGATTCATTTAGAGTGAATCTCGAAAATAGTAGAAAGCGCTATACTTGACAAGTATCAGGCTACAATCCTGCCTGCTGTGCGATGATTTCAAGTGCTTCTGCAAACGTATGCGGCTTATAGCCCAATTTCTTTTGTGCTTTACCAATATCAAAACCCGTTACGGGCGGACGTTTGGCAGGCTGATTCAAGGTTGTGCTGTCCACGCGCGTTACCGAATCCATGGAGAGGTTGAAGTGCTGTGCTACATGGCCAACGAGCTCGTAAATGGACATGTAGTCCGGTCCGGAGATGTTGAAAACGCCTTGGGCTCTTTGATCTGCGGCCAATAAAGCGCCCTGTGCAAGGTCTTCGGCGAGTGTGGGCGTGCGGAATTGGTCGTCCACCGCGTTGATGGCTTGGCCTTTTTCCAATGCGCCTTTGGCCCAGAGAACAATATTGCTGCGGCTCAAGTCTTCGGCCATCCCAATCACCAGTACCGTTCTTAAAATGCTGTAGGACGGCAGTTGCTCGACAATTTTTTCCGCTTCAAGCTTGGTCCAGCCGTAGTGGCTAACCGGGTTCGGCTCCGACTCTTCCTTATACGGGCCATCCTTCCCGTCGAAAATAAAATCCGTACTGATGTGTACCAGGTGAGCGCCCACCTGCTGGGCCACTTCGGCCATGTGACGCGTGCCCTCGACATTCATCAATGTGGCTTGCTCGGGGTGCAGTTCACATTCGTCCACATTCGTCATTGCCGCGCCGTGAATAATTACATCTGGCTGAAATTCCTTTACCACACGCAACACATCCTCGCGGTCGGTGATGTCCAAAGAAGCGTAAGCAGCCGTTCCCATGTCTTGAGTTCTATTCGCCCCGCGAGAGGTCGCCAAGAACTCGTGTTGAGGAAAAGTGGGTGTAGCGTGGCTGATTTTTTGACCGAGAAGACCGTTGGAGCCGGTGTAGAGGATTTTCATAGTTGAGGTTTAGGACAACATTACCGGGTTTGGGCGGAGAACCATTTACGTAAAGCACGAATTTCATCATCATTGCCCAATACATAGAGTTTTGAATGCGGGGCCAATTGCATGTCGGGCGATGGGTTGACTGTCAAGGCTCCTGTTTCGTCCACATAACCAATGACCGTGCAGCCGGTTTCTTGACGAATCTGAAGATCCATAATATTCTTCGATGCTTTAGTTTCAGGTAATTCATCTACAGCTATTTCCTCAATATTTGTAGCACTTGATCCACCTACGCTCAAATGATCTAGAAAGTTCATCACTCCAGGATTCATAAGATTGTGCGCCAAATGCGCCCCACCTACCAGGTTCGGACTGACAGTGTAGTCAGCGCCTGCTGCAAGGAGTTTCTTCTCGGTACTCTCGGTGTTCGCACGTGCACCAATTTTTAGGGATGGATTGAGTTGACGAGCACTTATAACAACAAAGAGATTGGCCGTATCTGACGCCAAAGCGGCGATTAGCGAGCTGGCCTTAGAAATATTGGCCTTCTCTAACATTTCATCTGCGGTAGCATCTCCAATAATTAAATAGGCCCCCGCAAATTCTTCCTTGAAACGTTCAGTACGCTCAGTATCCTGTTCGATAATAACCACCTGGGCCTTGTATGAAAGGAGACGGGCAGCAACTTGGCGACCATTTCTCCCTAAACCACATAAAATTACATGTCCTGATAACTTTTCCACCTTGCGTTCTAATCTTTTGGTTTTGACATATTGCTGAACACTTCCATCAAGTGCTAATTGGGCCAATAAACCTGCCCCGTAAGCGAACGTTCCAAAACTACCTATAATCAAAGTAATGGTGAACCATGTGCCCACTAGGCTTAAAGGCTGCACCTCGTTAAAGCCAACTGTACTCACGGTTTGTATGACCATATAGAAAGCCTGTAACCATGAATACGATTCGATGTAACGGTATCCAATAGTGCCTGCCAACAAAATGAAGGCAAAAACTGCAAGTGCTTTTCTAAGACTTTGGAACGGATTGTTCATTCCTCTAAAGGTAGCCTAATGTCTTGTTATTTTGATACTTTAAAATGCTTACTTTAAACAATCACTTAGATTTTTTAAGCCCGTATTGAGATTCGTAGAAATCGGCTATTTCGGCAAAGGGCCCATATTTATGCTGCTCAGGCGAGAAATCATCCGACCAAGGACCATAAGTCGTTGATATTGGCTTGAGCGTACGATCAGGAAAATCTGCTTCGGCGTTCGCTTTGATCGGACGATCAAAACTATTGATATACCCTGCTACATCGAAGGCTTCTTCGTCCGTCAACAAAGGTTCGTCAGCAGTAGTCCCGAGCGGCATATTGCCTTTGATGAACATTACCAGCGCTATCAGAGCGCCGCTCACGTACCATGGCCAAGGTTGCATAATCAAATCCATGATTAAAATATTAAGTTAAACGAGTATACAAACTCAGCGGTTAAGGGTGTATTAGGTGGAAGCTTGATACGCCAACCCAACGGACAAGACTTATCTGCGGTTTAGTATAGCCTTACAAGGTTGTTGGACATACGTAATCTGATACGTTCAACCCTGCGTCTTTAATTGCTTTAAAACCACCTGCAACATCCACCATGTTTTGGTAACCGCGCGCTTTCAAAATAGACGCAGCAATCACAGAACGGTAACCACCGGCACAGTGTACGTAGAACGTACCATCTTTTGGTACTGAAGCCATTTGATCGTTGAAGTAATCTAATTCTACGTTCACTGCATCTACAACATGCTCACTCAAGTATTCACCTTTCTTACGCACGTCAACGATAGTAGCACCTTCAATGCCTTTTAATTCTTCGGCAGTTACTTGATCTAAGGTGTCCACATCCTTACCGACTGCTTTCCATGCATCAAATCCACCCTCCAAGAACCCAATCGAATTGTCGTATCCTACACGAGATAAACGTGTAACTACTTCTTCTTCACGACCTGGTTCTGCAATGATCAAAATAGGCTGATTGATATCAGGAATCAAAGCACCTACCCACATCGCAAAGCTACCATCAATGCCAATGAAGATTGATTGTGGGACAAAACCGTGGATGAAGGTTTTTTGGTGACGAGTATCAAGTACCAAAGCTTCTGTTTCATTCGCCGCAGCTTCAAAAGCATCAGGAGATAATGGACGAAGACCTTTTTCCATCACCTTATCCAAGCTTTCATACCCCATTTTATTCATACGAACGTTTTCCGGGAAGTATGCTGGAGGAGCGCTTAGACCCTCTGTTACCTCAGCAATAAAATCTTCCTTTGTCATATTAGCGCGTAACGCATAGTTCGTTCTTTTTTGGTCTCCAATCGTACCCACCGTTTCTTTAGACATATTCTTGCCACAAGAAGAGCCTGCGCCGTGTCCTGGATAAACAAGCACATCATTCGCCAAGGTCATGATTTTGTTACGCAATGAATCGTATAGGATTCCTGCCAACTCTTCTTGCGTCATCGTCGCTGCTTTCTGAGCTAAATCTGGACGGCCTACATCCCCCAGAAATAAAGTGTCCCCTGAGAAGATCGCGTGGTCTTTGCCGCTTTCGTCTTTCAACAAATAAGTAGTACTCTCCATAGTGTGACCTGGAGTGTGCAATACATGAATCTCTACATCACCCACCTTAAGCACTTCACCATCGGTAGCTATATGACATTCAAAAGCACAATTTGCTGTTGGGCCGTATACGATGGTTGCACCCGTTTTCGCGGATAGGTCGAGGTGACCTGAAACGAAATCCGCATGGAAGTGTGTCTCCAAAATGTATCTGATTTTCACCCCATCCTTTTCAGCACGGTCGATATACGGCCCTACTTCACGAAGTGGATCAATAATCACAGCTTCGCCATTCGAAGCGATGTAATATGCACCCTGTGCTAAACATCCAGTGTAAATCTGTTCTACTGTCATGATTCTGAATTTTAGTTATCCATGTTCTTAAAATTGTTTTCCGATTATGTAGACGGCCATCAAAAGCACAAACCATCCAAAACCTTTTTTCAACTTTTTACCGTCGATAAACTTGGTCAAATAAATCCCTATAAAGATACCAACAACTGCAATTGCCGTAACTGATAAAAGTAAGGTCCAATCAATTTCTAAATCAGGACGCTGTACATCCCCAATGAAACCAATTAGACTCTTCGCTGCAATAATCAACAAAGACGTCCCCACTGCTTTTTTCATTGGAATCTTAGCAAACAAAACGAGGGCTGGGATGATCAAGAATCCGCCACCAGCGCCAACAATACCTGTAAAGACTCCTATCACAGCTCCTTCTGCAATAATGGCCGGAACGTTAAATTGTGGCTCTACCTCTACTTCACCTTCCTCACCGTCCTTGCGCTGGTTACGAATCATACTTACAGAAGCCGCTAGCATCACCAACGCGAAGAAGATCATAATGGCGATATCCTTAGTAAGGACAAAATCACCAATAGTTAAGATCTCAGCTGGAATAGCTGGAACCAAGTACGCACGAGTGGCATAAACCGCAATAAAAGCAGGAATGGTAAAGACTACTGCAGTCTTGTAATTCACATTACCTAATGTCGCATTTCGAATCCCGCCAACTAAAGCAGTAGTACCCACAATAAATAGAGAATAAGCAGTACTGAGTTCAGCAGAAAATCCAAACAAGTAAACTAATACGGGTACTGTTAGAATCGAACCTCCACCGCCAATAAGGCCCAAGGCAATTCCGATAAAAATTGATGCCACACATCCTATAATTTCCATATAGTCGGATTTCGTACATCAAATTTCAAGAATCTAAAGCTAACAATACGTGACTCAGCGCACACTAGAATAAAATTGCGGCCATTTCTTCCTGAAGTTCCCTTGCAGCTTTGCTTGCAGCCACTGCGAAATCTTCTCCATTACTCTGATAAATGATACTACGAGTACTATTTACCAAAACTCCATAGTCCTTGTTCGCCGCTTTTTCGAGTACATCTCTTAAGGAACCGCCTTGTGCACCCACTCCCGGTACTAGGAAGAATGAATCCGGTGCCGCGGCACGAACTTGCTCTAGATATTCCGATTTAGTGGCACCGAGGACAAACATTAATTGGTCCGGTGTCGCCCATTTCTGTGCCTTGCGTACCACGTTCTCAAACAATGCCACCCCATTTTCATCCTTGATGAATTGGAAATCAAAGGCACCTTGATTAGAAGTTAATCCCAATAAGATTACCCATTTACCATCATAGGCAAGAAATGGGCTTACGCTATCCACCCCCATATATGGAGCCACGGTCACGCTATCAAACTCGAAAGCGTTGAAGAATGCTTCGGCATACATCTTTGAAGTATTTCCTATATCACCACGCTTTGCATCGGCAATAGTAAAAACTTCGGGGTAGGACTCATTCAAATAATTAATGGTCTTCTCCAAGCTTTGCCAGCCTTTCACTCCATAGCTTTCGTAAAATGCAATATTAGGTTTGTACGCCACCGCATAATCTGCGGTTGCATCAATTATGGCTTTATTAAAGGCAAAAATGGGGTCAGATTCATTCAGCAAGTGCGGCGGAATTTTATTCAGGTCTGTATCCAGCCCTACACAAAGTACGCTACGTTTCTTCTGTATCTGTACTACCAATGCTGCCTTGTCCATATTAATAGGTACTCCCCTCTTTTAACTTCTCTGCGTTTTCCGCCATGTGAAGTTCGTCAATAAATTTCTGAATATCCCCATTCATTACATCCCCTAGGTTGTAGGTCGTAAGCCCAATTCTATGATCGGTAACCCTCCCCTGAGGATAATTATAGGTACGAATCTTGGCTGAACGGTCTCCCGTGCTCACCATCGTTTTGCGCTGTGCCGCCTGCTCTTCTTGCTTCTTCTTAAACTCAAGGTCATACAGTCTCGAGCGCAATACCTTCAATGCTTGTTCGTAGTTCTTATGTTGTGAGCGTCCATCCTGACATTCCACTACCAAACCCGATGGCAAGTGAGTCAAACGAACGGCACTTTCCGTTTTGTTTACGTGCTGTCCTCCAGCACCCTGAGAACGATAGGTGTCTTTCTTCACATCTTTCATATCAAGATCCACATCCACATCTTCCGCCTCAGGTAACACCACTACAGATGCCGCAGAAGTATGCACTCGACCTTGGCTTTCGGTAGCAGGAACACGTTGAACGCGATGTACACCACTCTCGTATTTCAAAATGCCGTACACTCCTTCTCCACTAACTTCAAATGCAACTTCTTTAAAGCCTCCGGCAGTCCCTTCATTCACTGTGATGACCTCCATAGACCAACAGCGCTGTTCCACATAACGTTGATACATACGGTAAAGGTCACCGGCAAAAATGGCTCCTTCATCGCCTCCAGCACCCTGACGAATCTCGACCAAAGCATTTTTATCGTCCTCAGGATCCTTTGGAATAAGCAATACCTTTATTTCCTCCAACAACGCTTCAAAAGCAGGCTCCAAGCCTTCGAGTTCCATCTTCGCCATTTCTTTGAAATCTGGATCTGATTCTTCTTTGAGCACCGCCTTCGCTTCGGCAATTCGACTCTCCATCTCTATAAACTGCTCGCGCGCCTCGATAATAGGCTTGAGGCTCTTGTATTCTCTATTCAGCAACACATATCGCTTGCCATCCGAAATGACATCGGGCTGTATGATCAAGTCATTGACCTCGTTAAAGCGCTGAAATATGACGTTGAGTTTATCAAGCATTATTTGCTGTATTCAAAAATTCCGAATTCACTACTTATTGTCAACTTCTTGCTTGCTCCAGCTTCCACTCGACCTACAACTTGCGCTGGAACGCCAAAAGATTCTGAGATGGTAATAATTTCCTCTGCCAATTCCGGCGCCACATACAATTCCATGCGATGGCCCATGTTGAAGACCTCATACATTTCTTTCCAAGCAGTGCCGCTCTCTTCTTGAATCATCTTAAATAATGGAGGCACAGGGAACAAGTTATCTTTAATGACATGCCCTTCTTTGAGGAAATGTAAAATTTTCGTCTGCGCACCACCGGAACAGTGTACCATCCCATCGATCTGATGACGGTACTTATCTAAAATTGATTTGATGATAGGCGCATACGTTCGAGTCGGACTGAGTACCAATTTCCCAGCATCCAAAGGTGTATCGGTGGATTCGGTCAATTGCTTTGAACCTGTATACACCAATTCCTGTGGCACTTCAGGATCAAAACTTTCTGGATACTTGGCCGCTAGGCTCTTATCAAAAACATCATGGCGCGCACTGGTCAATCCATTGGATCCCATGCCTCCATTGTATTCACCTTCATAATTCGCCTGGCCAAAACTAGCTAAGCCGACAATGACATTTCCTGGCTTGATATTGGCATTATCTACCACATCTCTGCGCTTCATTCGCGCTACTACGGTAGAATCAACAATAATGGTGCGCACCAAATCACCTACATCAGCAGTCTCGCCTCCTGTACTCAAAATATTCACACCGAACTTTCCATACTCCTCAATGAGTTCCTCTGTACCGCCAATGATCGCCGATAGAACCTCACCTGTAATCAAACCTTTATTGCGACCAATTGTCGAACTAAGCATGATATTATCCGTGGCGCCGACACATAGTAAGTCATCGATATTCATAATAAGTGCATCCTGAGCAATCCCTTTCCAAACACTGACATCCCCTGTCTCCTTCCAATACATGTAGGCAAGGGAGCTCTTCGTTCCAGCACCGTCGGCATGCATCACCAAGCAATAATCATTGTTACCAGTCAAATAATCCGGCACGATTTTACAAAAGGCTCTCGGGAACAAACCCTTATCGATATTTTTAATGGCGTTGTGGACGTCTTCTTTCTGTGCGCTAACGCCTCTACCGGCATAGCGGTCTGATGATGGTGTACTCATGCAGCAAAAATAAAAAGAAAGCGCGCTCGAGAGACCCGTGCGCGCTTTCATTTATTGTAGTGGCAACTACTTAATTTGAATCCAGGATCCAACAATCAAGTCGTTATCATTTTTAAAGTCATTCAATTTCTTGATATCCTTTGCGCTCACACCATTCTTCTTAGCAATGGTATTAATCTTATCACCACGTTGTACTTGGTAATGCGAGTCATCAAAGTCAGTGTAATCTCCATTCTTAGTAATCTTAATCACCATTCCTGGCAGGGGACGCGCTCCTTTCAATCCGCCGTTGAGTTTTTTCAACTCTACCACATTCATACCGTTATTCATGGCTATTTTACCCAACGAGCGATCCTTGGGACCAAGGGTTAAGGTCTGACCCATAGGTTTCTCATCCTTATTCGGCCTCGCCTTACCATCAATCTCTCCCCCTTCTTCTTTTACTACAGGAGCACTTGGCACATAATCATCACTCAGAACCTTTAGATCGGTACGACGATTTACTTGGTTAGCCACCTCCTGAGCATCGGCTCCTTGGCGACGGATAAATGATTCTGTCAATACGCTGCCCTCATCAAATAAATCGGCACCTAATCCTGCATAGTTTTGAGGAATTTCAAACGGCTCGCTCTCCCCCATACCTACAGCAGTTAAACGATCTGCAGGAATACCTTTTTGAATAAGATAATCCACACAACTCTGGGCGCGTTTTTGAGATAAGGTTTGATTTTTTTCATCCGTATCACGGTAATCCGTATGAGAACGTAGTCCGATAGTAATGGTAGGATTGCGCTGCAAGATATTGTATACCGTATCTAGAGCAACTTTACTCTCCTCACGCAAGTCCCACTTTGCCAAATCGAAGAAGACATTAGGCAGCACAATAGGTACCTCTATCGGATCCATCACGAGTTTTAGGTTGTAAGCCTTCATGTATGTTCGCTCTTCCTTAATTGGCGAATAATCACTTAGCATTAGGTCTTTAGTGCTCACATCACCCACCGCGGTTAAGAAACGCTTGCGACTCAAGTTCAATTTATAGCTCTTGTCCTCACCCAGGATTCCTCTATCGATTTTAAATCTACCATTTGCATCAGTAGTGATATTGAAGCTATTGCCCTCTTTATCACTCACTTCAATGGTAACCTCATTCAATGTTTTACCATTCTTCGAGCTAACCACTGTACCGATTACTTCAAATTCTTTTGACCATTCGGTAACGTACCAAATATCATGCTCGCCACGGGTACCTTTCCGGTTTGAAATAATAAAACCTTTTTCAGTATTATCTCCTGGTACCCAGCGTAATGCAATATCATCCGCTTCTGAATTTACTGGGCTAAGCATGTTTTCGACATCACCTAAAGGCATGCCGTTTTCATCGAGCTTCACTCGGAAACAGTCGAATCCACCCATTCCTACGCGCCCATTCGAAGAAAAATATAGGTAACCGTCACCATGTGCATATGGATATAACTCATCACCGCGAGTATTGATGTTCAAGTTCGTCGGCGCATTCCATTGACGTGCGCGACGATCATAAGTGGTCATATAGATGTCTTTACCACCTTTACCTCCGTTGATTTCCCCTGCGAAATACAAGATATTATCATCCGGACTTAAAGCTGGGTGACCCACTGAAGCACCGCTATCGATAGAAATAATTACCGGCTCAGGATTTGCCCAATCTTGTCCGACGAGCTTTGTGGTGTAGATGGCACAACCAAGTTTGACGTTTTTCACCTTCATACATTTGGTGAAATACATGGTCTTACCTCTTGAATCGAAGGTTACTACACCTTCGTGATCTTTGGTATTGATGACTTCGCTCATGGGTTCTAAATCTCCCCACTTGATTTCGTCATTTGCATTAGCCTCTTGACCGCGTCTTTTCTTTTTCTTAGAGCGTTCACCCTCAATCACGTAAATATCTGAAAAACGCTGACCTGTCCAACCGTCTTCTTTACGTCCGGTGGCATCATCACGCATCGAAGAAATCATCAAGGTCAAATCTTCCTTACCACGCTTACCGGCATAAGAGATTGCATAATCTGATTTCTTTGAGTTCAAATCCTTGGCATTGTCCAAAGCAAATAGAGATCCTTGGACTACCCAGTTCACTGCTTTTTGACAAGATTCAATGCCTTTTTCTGCGCGCGAATCACCAGGGACAGCTTTTTTGTATTCTTCATATGCTACAATAGCATCTTCATACTCTCCTTGACACTGAAGCATTTCTGCATAGCCCAATATTGCATTCGGACCGTATCCCATTTTATCAGCGCGTTGGTAGTAGCTACCAGAGCGCTTACATTCACCAGTATAGCGATAACATTCTGCTATATTAAATGCTATACGTTGCTTCTGATCACGTGATTTTTCTTTCGATAGCGCCTTCATATATATCTCCAATGCGACAGTATATTCCTTAGCGTCAAAGTATTCGTCTGCCTTTACGGTTGTCTTATGAGGTTCTATTTCAACTTCTTCGATGGCAACATCTTGTGCTACCATTGCCATAGGAAGACTAGCAAGTATAAAGGTCAAAGTTCGTAGGATGCGTTTTTGCATTTGAAACGATTCTCTAGTGTTTAAGCGTCCCCCAATATAGTTAAAAACAAAAAAGAAACCCCGCACCGGCGGGGTTTCTATTTGGATGAATCAAAAAAAGTTCGAATTATCGAGTGAACAACATTTCACGGAATTTTGGCATAGGCCATTGTTCGTCGTCAATCATCAACTCTAACTTGTCACTTTCATAGCGAATTACTTCAAAAAATGGCTTTACGTTGCCGTAGTAAGCAATCGCTTTTTCACGAACATCTTCCAAAGCATTTGCTGCCTTACGCGCCTCGATCATCTCATCCTTCGAAGAAAGGATCTTAGAAATGCGAGCGCTGATTTCTTTGATCATGTCTAGCTGCTCTTTGGCAACGCTATTGAATGTTTCTAAATCCATAATTTCCTTCAAACGCTGTACGTTGTCAATCAATGTATTCTGATACTTAATTGCTGTTGGAACAATGTGGTTACCCGCTAGGTCACCAAGAACACGTGATTCGATTTGAATCTTCATGAAGTACGACTCGAGCAAAATCTCATGACGTGCCTCTGCCTCGCGGTGGCTCATTACACCCATTGCTTCGAACATACCTAGAGTCTGCTCGCTTACGTATGCATCAAGTGCGCGTGGCGTTGATGGCTCGTTGTTCAAACCGCGCTTTGCAGCTTCTTCCTTCCAAGCATCACCGTAACCATCACCTTCGAAGCGGATCGCTTTACTCTCAGTGATGTAACGCTTCAATACGCTAAAGATGGCTTCGTCTTTCTTCAATCCGTCTTTCTCGATTAGTGCATCCACATCCGCTTTGAATTCAATCAATTGCTCTGCCATTGCTGCATTCAATACAGTCATTGGTTGCGCACAGTTTGAAGCAGAACCTGCCGCACGCAACTCAAACTTGTTACCTGTAAAGGCAAACGGTGAAGTACGGTTACGATCAGTATTATCTAGAAGTACATCTGGAATTTTACCTACAACGTTCAATTTCAGATCAGTCTTCTCTTCAGGCGTCATTTTACCGCCCTTAACATTTTCCAATTGGTCCAAAACAGCGCTTAACTGCTGACCGATGAAAACTGAGATAATTGCAGGTGGAGCTTCGTTTGCTCCCAAACGGTGCTCGTTACCTGCTGAACCGATAGAAGCACGAATCAAATCTGCGTGACGGTATACCGCCTTGATGCTGTTGATGAAGAATGTCAAGAACATCAAGTTGCTCATTGGAGTAGATCCAGGAGCCAAAAGGTTTACACCGGTGTTTGTTGCCAACGACCAGTTATTGTGCTTACCTGAACCGTTGATGTTTGCAAACGGCTTTTCGTGTAACAGCACGCGGAAGTTGTGACGACGTGCCACTTTCTCCATGAGGTCCATGAACAATGAGTTGTGGTCAACTGCAACGTTTGCCTCTTCAAATACAGGGGCGAATTCGTACTGCGCTGGTGCCACCTCATTGTGACGAGTTTTTACAGGGATACCCAAGATGCGGCTTTCGTACTCCAATTCTTTCATGAACTCAATCGCACGCTCTGGAATAGAACCAAAGTAGTGATCGTCCAACTGCTGGCCTTTTGCTGGTGCGTGTCCTACTAGGGCACGACCTGCCAATTGTAAATCTGGACGCGCCGCAAAATATGCTTCGTCTACCAAGAAGTACTCTTGCTCCCAACCTAGGGTTGCGTTCACTTTTGTTACGTTCTTATCGAAATATTTACATACAGCAGTTGCAGCACTATCTACTGCTTGCAATGCACGTAATAATGGAGTCTTGTAATCAAGTGCCTCACCCGTGTACGAAACGAATACCGTAGGAATACAAAGTGTGCTTCCGAAAACAAAAGCGGGTGACGTAGGATCCCAAGCCGTGTAACCACGTGCTTCGAACGTATTACGAATACCACCGTTCGGGAAAGAAGATGCATCCGGCTCTTGCTGTACCAACATACCGCCTGAGAATTTCTCAATTGCCTCACCGTTACCTGTAGGCTCAAAGAAAGAATCGTGCTTTTCTGCAGTGGCGCCAGTAAGTGGCTGGAACCAGTGCGTATAATGCGTTGCTCCTAAATTTAAGGCCCAAGCTTTCATACCTGCAGCTACCTGATCGGCAATGTTTCGGTTGATTTTGGTACCGTTATCCATTGCGTCAATAACAGCTTTGTAGGCCGCTGAGGTCATGTATTCACGCATTGCTTTTCTGTTAAAAACGCGTGAGCCGAAGTAATCTGAAACTCGGGTTCCAGGTGCTTCGAAGTTCTTTGGCTTGCGCCCCATTGTTTCTTCTAATGCTAGAAATCTTACCGTTGGCATGTGGTCATATTTTTATTACAACAAAGATACCCCCTAAAATGAAGGGGCGCAACCAAAAATTATTAACTATTCACCTAGTACACCCCTAAAAGCAACAGGCTCGTAATGAATATTAGGTAAATTCCTAGCAATAACACCCCTTCTAGACGATCCAATTTGTTCTTCGTGAACCAACCCATCAGCGGAATTATTAACAATGAGAGGCCTACGCTCACCCAAAAGTCGAAGGTAAATAGCGCTCGGTCGTATGAGGTGATGGGCTGAATGAGTGCTGTGAACCCCAATACACTTAGGATATTAAAAATGTTCGAGCCAATGATATTACCAATTGCAATGCCCGATTCCCCTTTGCGTGCCGCAATAATGCTCGCCGCTAGTTCTGGCATACTAGTTCCGAAAGCCACAAGTGTGACGGAAATGAATCGCTCGCTCATTCCTAGAAGCGACGCAGCACTAGCGATACCCTCTACGAACTGGATCGCGCCGAAGCGCAGAGCTCCTGCGCCCGCAACCAGAAATATCAACCCTGTGATAATAGGTATTGCCTCCACCTCTATATCATCCCCATTGTTGCGCTCGCGATTTTTGCGCGCACCACGGATTTTCTCGACGTTGTATCCAATAAGTAAGAGGACGAATATCAACCCTTGCCAAAATTGAAGACCTCCTGACCAAAGGAAAAGTCCGAGTAAGACGTTCGCGACAAGAAGGAATATCCAATCCTTCTTGTAGGTGATCTGAACTGCTTGTATTTTATAGAAAATAGCGGTAAGTCCAAGAATAAGACCAATATTGGCGATATTGGAACCGATGACATTGCCTAAAGCAATGTTGCTGCGACCATCTATGGCAGCTACCACACTTACTAGGAGTTCTGGCGCGCTGGTAGCGAATGCGACGAGAGTGAGGCCAATGACTACTCGGGACACTCGTAGTTTGAGTGCAAGGCCAACACTACCACGAACCAGGAGTTCTCCGCCCGCTAGCAGTAATCCAAATCCCAAAAGTAATCGAACTATTATCAAAGCTTGGTTCCTCTTTTAATGGAATCAGTAGCCTCCTTGAAAGCATCTCTTCCTTCCTGTACAGTTTTCTTTACTTCGGTCAGGCTCTTATCCTCTGTGCTGTCTAAAATTTCGCGTTTGACATCGTTTGTAGCATTGCGCACTTGCTTGATGATCTTCGCAGCAGAGCGTGCCATGGCAGGAATCTGATTCGGACCAAAGAGCAGCAAAAAGATAAAGGCGATTATAATGAATTCACCGCCACTTATATTAAACAAAAGGAAATAATGGAGCATGACACAAAATTACATTAAAAAAAGCCCTACTACTCACGCAGCAGGGCTTTGTCTTTCATAAAATTCAGACTTACTTCTTGTCTTTTTTTGTAGAATCGAACATCACCGGTGTAGCAATAAAAAGAGAGCTGTAGGTACCTACTAGTACGCCCAACAATAGGGCGAACATAAATCCGCGGATGACCTCACCACCGAATATGAAGATCACAAGAAGAACGAAGAAGGTCGTCAACGAAGTGTTGAACGTGCGGCTCAACGTTTGGTTAAGTGACTTATTCACTCCATCAAGGAAGTTGGCTTTTCGAGATCCCATGTTTTCACGAATACGGTCAAATACAACCACTGTATCATTCAACGAGTAACCAATTACTGTTAGGATCGCTGCGATGAAGGCTTGATCCACTTCTAATTGGAAAGGTAATATCCCATCCAACAAAGAGAAAATACCCATCACAAACAATACATCGTGCACCAAAGCAACCACAGCACCCAAAGAGAATTGCCACTTGCGGAAACGGCCCAAGATGTACAGGAATACTACAATTAATGAGAAGATGATGCTATATACAGCACCCGTTTTGATATCATCTGCAATAGTCGGTCCTACGACACGAGATCCTACCAAACCGATCGCCTCTTCCGTATCGTCGGTGAAGAAATCTTCAGGAGCAATACCCTCCACGAAATATCCTTTAACACCAGCATACAATTTACTTTCGATATCCTCATCAACTGCAGTTCCGGTTTCACCAATGCGGTAATTGGTCGTAATAATCACTTGATTTGCATCTCCTAAAGTTTTCACCATTGGAGTAAAGCTGTTGCCATCAGTATCCACGAATTGCTCGCCTAAAGAAGCAGCAACATTACTAACTTCTACCGGCTGGTCGAAACGCACCTGAAATGAACGTCCACCAACGAAATCAACACCAAGGTTCAACCCTTTGGTTAAGAGCGAGAACAATCCAATAGCGATAATAACGGTACTCACACCATAGGCAATTTTACGTTTACGCAAGAAGTCGAAATGGATATTGGTGTACCAATTCGCTGTCATCTTCGTAGAAAAGGCGATCTCTTTTTTATTGTCCAAACGACGCTCGAATACCAAGCGAGAGATAAACAAGGCAGAGAATAATGAAGTTAAAATACCAATGATTAAGGTGGTAGCGAATCCGCGAATTGGACCCGTACCAAAAGCAAATAGGATAATACCTACGATCAAGGTAGTTACGTTCGCATCAATGATGGCGCTGTTTGAGTTCTTATATCCATCTACAATGGCAGCACGCAAACCTTTACCCAAACGCAATTCCTCGCGGATACGCTCGAAGATAATCACGTTTGCATCCACAGCCATACCGATCGTCAAAACGATACCGGCCATACCAGGAAGGGTCAATACTGCACGGAAGCTTGCCAACAATCCAAAGATGAAGAACATGTTCACGAACAAAGCCAAGTTAGCTACCAAACCTGCCCCACTGTAGTAGAAGTACATGTATACCAAAACCAATAATAGAGCAACAGCAAACGAGTTAATCGAATCTGAAATAGCTTCCTTACCCAAAGAAGGACCTACCACATCAGCCTGAATAATACGAGCTGGAGCGTCTAGCTTTCCTGCACGAAGAATATTTGCCAAATCAGAAGCTTCCTCTTGAGTGAAATTACCAGTGATCTGCGTACGACCCCCTGCGATTTCATTTTGAACCTGTGGATAAGAGTATACGTAGTTATCCAAAACCACCGCTACGGACCGCTTAGGCGTTTGAGCCGCCGCGTCTGCTGTTAAACGTTGCCACTTCTGTGCACCAGAGCCATTCATAGCCATGGTCACGATGTTGCGGTTGTACTCGTCCAAATCAGGACGAGCGTCTACGATGACACCACCGTCTAATTCTGGCGCATTGTCACGATTGCCTTTGATAGCCAACAACATGATGATATCTGATTCTGGCTCTGGTTTGTTGTTCCACAAGAATTTCGCACCGCGTAATTCCGTGTTCATCAACTGTAGAATCGCAGGACGAGCCAACAATGCATTTACTTCGGCTGTATCACGGATCAACGCATAACCTACACGTGGACCTTCTAGCGCCATACCGCTCTCACTTACCCAGGGACGGAATACTTCGAACAGTGGGTTGTTGGTGTTCATGATATCTGTTGAATCAGCTACCTCTTCTTCTGCTACTGTACTATCGGCATCGCCTTCGATGTTCAAATCACTTAGATCAAGTACAGGTGCTTCTTCCGTAGCAGGCTTTTCTGCCTCAACGATGTCGCGTAACTTCTCGTTCGCAGCCACCAAGAATGGCAATACCTCGCTACCTTCGTACATGTTCCAGAACTGCAACTCTGCGGTACTCTGCAATAGTTTCTTCACACGAGCAGGATCCTTAACCCCTGGCAATTCTACCAAGATGCGGCCCGTTCCCTCCAAACGTTGGATGTTTGGCTGCGTCGTTCCGAACTGGTCGATGCGAGCGCGAAGAACGGTAAATACATTTGAAATCGCCGCTTCAACATCACGACGTATCTCAGCTTGGATGGCTTGATTGGAAGCATTGAATCCGACCTTCTCCGACATTTCTGGTGTGCCAAACAAGCTCGCGTCGCTCAACATGCGACCACCACCTGTTTCTGCCACCAATGCATCAAACTCTGCAAAGAATGTATTCAAATAGTTGTTCTGCCCTTCACTCTGTGCGGCGTCAGTATTATTAAGTGTTTGTTGGAATAGAGGGTCTTGAGCATTTGCTACTTGCCCTTTTAGTACGTCTTTTACGCTTACTTCCAAGATAACGTTCATACCACCTTTAAGGTCGAGACCTAGGTTCATTTCGTTCTTCTTGACTTCAGCGAAGGTGTATCCCAATAGTGGGTATACCTCCTGCGACATCATACTATCTAAATAGGCTGATTTAACCTTAGCATCCCCAGCGGAAAAAGCCTCCGCATCACTTTCCACGCCGTTCGCAACCCATGAAAAAGAAAGCTGGTAGAGTGAAGCCAGCCCTAGAGCGATTGCGAAAGCGGTAATTAATCCTTTGTTCTGCATCCTTCGTTGGATTATTTCTATTTTTCAATAACGCGCAAATATAGGCAAGTCACCGTGCCTAACCTAACAGTTTTTCTCGGAAGACCGCACTATCTTAGCCACATGTACAAGCTCATGACCAAAATAGCCCTTGTAGGCGCCTTACTCCTCGGAGGAATATATGCTTCTGCCCAGTCCTACACCAATCGTTTGAGCTTTGCTTGGACCGCAGGCCCAACTGTCATCAGCAACAATGATACAATTGATTTCGCCTTCATGGGTGGGGCCGATTTACCCCAATGGTCGCGCATTGACCTCAACCTGGACGGCACCGAAGATTTAGCCATTTTCGACCGTCAAGGCAATCGTTGGATTACCTTCTTGGCAGAAAACAATGAATGGATTCCTGCACCACAATATGCCGAAGAACTCCCTGCCGTGGAATATTGGGGATTGTTTAGAGATTACAATTGCGACGGTAAAAAGGACCTGTTCGCCTTCGTTTTAGGCGGCATGGGCGTATGGGAAAACACCAGTACAATAGATTCCTTAAGTTTTACCTGGGCCCTGAACAGCAACTACCTCACCACCGACGCAGGCGGAACCACGACCAACCTCTATAATTTCAGCAGCGATATTCCAGCCATCGTAGATATTGACGACGATGGGGATTTGGACGTGCTCACCTTTGGACAGCGTTCCACCATCGAATGGCACGAAGGCCAAACACCCTGCGGCTTAGATTTCTCTATGAATACTACCTGCTGGGGGCGATTCGAAGAAAACCTTGCCACCAATAGCCTTACCCTGAATGGATGTACAGGAGTCCAAAAAATGGAAATCGTCGGCAAAACCTCCGCAGGCATGCACGCGGGCTCCACCCTTCTTGTGCTCAATCTCGACGGAGATACGTTGAAAGACGTACTCATCGGCGATGTGAGTTTCACCAACCTAGTCGCCGCATACAACGGCGGACATATGGACAGCGCGTTCATGGTAAGCACGGATACCTTATACCCCACGTCCAATGCCACAAATATTAGATACTTCCCCGCACCTTTCTATGAAGACTTGAACTTTGACGGTACGCCGGATCTGATGGTCAGCCCAAATTTGAACGGCTCCATCAATACGCGCAACGCCTGGCTCTATGCGAACACAGGTGCCACCAACAACCCGAGCTGGAGCGCCCCAGATTCCTCCTTTTTAGTCCGCGATATGCTCGACCTCGGCTCCGCGACTAAGCCTGCTCTGGTGGATTTAGACTTTGATGGAGACTTTGATTTAGTCGTAGGTTCCATGGGCAAATACCAAGGCCCAAGTACCTACAAAAGCAAGTTGGTGTGCTACAAGAACACCGGCACCAATACGAGCCCAGCCTTTACACTTGCGGATTCGGATTTTGCCAATGCAGGATATAACAATCTTGGAGAAGAGCTCTGTCCTACCTTCGCCGACCTCGACGCGGACCTTGATCCAGATATGATCGTTGGAGCCAAAAATGGCTTGATCTACTATTACGAGAACACCGGAAGCTTTTTGAGCCACAGCTATACCTACCGCGGCGCCATACAAAGTATTGATGTGGGCAATCACGCTGCACCATATTTAGGAGATATTAATGGTGACGGGGTGGCCGATTTGCTTATCGGCAACGAAGCCGGCACTGTAGCCTATTACGAGAAAACAGGCACTTGGCCCAACCTCTTTACCTTAAACGCCAGCACATGGGCCGGCATCGACATGGGCTCAACTACCGCACCGAGTGGCCACAGTGCTCCCGCACTCATCTACGGGACGGATACCACTCTATTCATCGGCTCCGAAAATTTAGGCGTGGTACATAAGGATTCTTTGAAAATCATTACCAGCGGAGCCACCGCATCCGTAGACCTCAACCTTGGCGGCGGCACACAAACCTCAAGCAGCCGCATCGAAACCCCCTTTGGCGGATCCAAGCGCAATGGACGCACACAAATCATTTTCACGAAGGACGAGCTCATCAATGCCGGCGGACGCTTCGGGCAAATCGAAACCATAGGATTTGAAGTGGGTACCAACAACAGCCTCTACCTCACGCAAGGATTCAACATCAGGTTCAAACACATTTCAGATACCGCCCAGACCAATTTCCATAGCCAAGACCTCACCGAGGTCTACAGTGGCATTCGCGTGATGACCACAGGCTGGAATGACATCCCACTCGACATACCCTTTACTTGGAACGGCGTGGACCACTTACTGGTTGAGATTTGCTTCTCAAAACACGCACAGACGGGTAATATTCCCGTGATCCTTCAAAGCTCCCCATACCACGCCATGCTCTATGGCGATGTAAGCAGCTGGAACGGCATCACGAACAATGGTTGTGGCATGCCTTATGGCGGCAAACTCAAGTTGCGCCCGAACATGAGATTCAACTTGGTTCCTACCTTAAGAGATATGGATGCCCATTTCGCCGCTGCAGGCAAACGACTGCACCCTGCCGCAGCCGACCTCAACGCAGACGGCTATCCCGATGTGATCCTGGGCAACATGAGCGGCGGCCTGCATTATTTCGAAGGCAAGGCCTTTAACAACATCAACGTTAAAGAAACTCCCGCCCAAGCGCCAAGCTGTATTATTTTCCCCAACCCTACCTCAAACAGAATTTTGTTCCAATGTGCGGCCTCGTATCTCGAGCATGCCCACCTAATGAGCCTTCAAGGCGAACGTATCGGCACCTTGAGCACGTCCGAGGAAAACATGCTGGACTTACCCGCAGGTATTTACCTTGTTGTTCTGCATCGAGAGGACGGACAGCGTGAAATCCATCGATTGATTGTTCAATGACGTCCGGTACGCCCATCCTAGTATACGACGGACCTTGCACCTTGTGCAACCGGACGGTACAATGGGTATTTGATAAGGATGCCAGCGAACGAATTTTGTTTACCTCATTACAAAGTAATTGGGCACAAGCTAACGTCCCTCCTTCCTTGCGGACCATTGATTCTGTGCTTTTCTTCGACGGCACACAATGGCACGTGAAAAGCGATGCTGTGTTGTACCTACTGAGAGAACTCCCTAGACCCTGGCGCTCCTTCTTTGAGCTGAGAATCATCCCCAGAGCTCTGAGAAATGTGGGGTACGATCTTTTGGCACAATTCCGTTATCGACTCTTCGGCACCGGACATTGCGCCCTCTTGCCCAAAGTGCGGGTTTTAGAGTAAGCTCCGCTGGCATTGGGGACAAAAAAATAAGAGCCGCCCGGCGGGCGGCTCTTATCAAAGTCACGCAAATTTTTCGCGCTTATAGGTTTGCATCTAGTGCGCTGTTCATCTTGCGAACGGCTTCAGCAGAAGCTTCGAATTTTGCTTTTTCGTCCTCGCTCAAATTAAACACAACAACATTTTCCCAACCGTTCTTACCAACGATCACAGGCACACCGATACAGATATCGTCTTGACCGTATTCACCGCTGAGCAATACTGAACATGGGAACATTTTCTTTTGGTTGCGTACGATAGACTCAACAAGCTCAGCACCTGCAGCACCTGGAGCATACCAAGCAGAAGTACCGATCAATCCTGTCAATGTTGCACCACCTACCATAGTCTCTTTAACGACATACTCTTGCTGCTCGTCCGTAAGGAATTGAGTCACTGGCATGCTGTTATAGGTAGCGTGCTCGATCAAAGGAATCATTGTAGTGTCCCCATGACCACCGATTACCTGACCCTGAAGGTCGTTAGGCGAACAACCTAGTTGCTCTGCCAAACGGTACTTGAAACGGGCTGAATCCAAGATGCCACCCATACCGATGATGCGGTTTTTAGGCAGACCTGAAGTCTTAGACGTCAAATACGTCATCGTATCCATTGGGTTAGAGATCACAACGATGATGATGTCCGGGCTGTGCTTGATCAAGTTCTCCGTTACCATCTGAACGATCTTCGCGTTCGTGCCGATCAATTCTTCGCGTGTCATTCCTGGCTTACGAGGAATACCGGAAGTAATAACAGCCACCTTCGAACCGGCAGTCTTTGAATAGTCGTTGGTCGAGCCAACTACCTTTGAATCATAGCCGTTCAAAGTAGCACATTGGTTCATGTCCATCGCCTTGCCTTCCGCAAAACCTTCTTTGATGTCGAGCAATACAATTTCCTCTGCGAGCTCGCGACGAACCATGTTCTCTGCAACCGTGGCGCCTACGTTGCCGGCACCTACTACGGTAATCTTCATATGTATGTGATTTTTAGTTTGTTTGACTTCCACAAAGGTACATCACGGACAACCGATTTTCATCGATTTTTAAATAAATCCGGTCATTTGCTATCCCCTGATTTATTCGTGGTTCTTCCTTAACTTTGTGGCTTGAAAAGATTGACGCAATGGTACTCCTAAAACTCATCGGCATCACTAT
>Ga0163109_10000864_pt1 | contig 23908 bp, 23 predicted proteins | sample CRUFie1St13metaG_FD_108704 | JGI IMG/M metagenome (GOLD analysis project Ga0163109, IMG submission 108704) | Marine microbial communities from the Costa Rica Dome - CRUD Field 142mm St13 metaG | ecosystem: Environmental > Aquatic > Marine > Oceanic > Photic zone | place: Costa Rica: the Eastern... | reverse complement strand
AGAGTCCCGGTAGCTGTCCGGTGGCCAGGTTTTCAGTCGGTCTGATTAGAGACAGGTTTTCGTCGAGGTATTCCTGTTCGATACCCATTCGGTCAAAAAGGTGCTCACAAAAGTCGTGAAGTGCCTTAGCGGTTTCACGCTGCTCGAGCGTGGCAATGATGGCTGCGCCTGCATCGCGGTCGTGTGAATGACGCTCAAGCAGACGGTCTCTCCCTGCTTCGCTCTCACGCAACAATGCGTCCCGTCGTGTGCGGGTGCTCTGTAACAGCGCGTCGAGTGCGCCCTCGCCGGCGAGAAGTGCATCAAGCGTATGGGCAAATTCACTGTGAAGTTGGTAGCCAACGGAGCAGGTGGCGGCGAACGCGTTCAAGCCCTCATCAAACCAGCGAAACAGGGTTTCCTGAGCGGTGCCTGTCAGATAGGGCGCGTGGATGTAAATGTCAGTGCCTTGGCCGATCCGGTCCAGACGGCCAATGCGTTGTTCCAACAGATCCGGATGGAAAGGCAGATCGAAGCAAATGAGATGCTGCGCAAACTGAAAATTGCGGCCCTCACTGCCGATTTCAGAGCAGATCAGTGCCTGGGCGCCACCGCTTTCCTCGGCAAAGTACGCGGCAGCGCGGTCTCGCTCGATCAGGCTTAGGTCCTCGTGGAAGGCCGCGCAGCGAACACCGGCTTTGAGATGCAAAAAGTGCTCCAGCGCGATCGCTGTCTCTTTGTGGGCACAAATCACCAGCACTTTTTTGGGGCGGAGATTTTTCAACTGGGTTTCCAGCCACTCGACTCGAGGGTCTTCCTCAATCCAGCTCGATTCCGGGTGCAGTGTCTCCGGATGCAGTGAATGGGCGTTAGACTGGTAAAGCGCGGGCGCGATCAGTGAATAAGCGTGCCGGTGTCGCTGCGGAAATCCGGATATCCCTCGCCGCGAATTGCGGTAGAGCACGCGCCCGGTACCGTAACGGTCAAGCATCTGTTGAATCTGCTCATCCCTATCTGCCTCAGCATCAATCCCATCGGGTAGCGTGACCGTCTCGCCCTGTTCCAGTTGGTCGATCAGACTGCTCCATTCGGAGAATTGGGCATGCTCGGCTTTGAATTGATCGAAATCGACGAAGCGCGCAGGATCGATCAGTTGCAGCCGGTCAAAGTGGCTTCTCAGTCCCGCCTGTTCGGGGGTGGCAGTGAGCAGCAATAGGCCGCGGGCACGCGCCGACAGCTCGTAAACAAACTGGCCCAGGTCAGTGGGTTCTTCGCCAATGCCTGTGATGTGGTGCGCCTCATCGATGACCACCATGTCCCACTCAAGGCCGCTGACGATTTCTCGCGTCATCGGATCAGCTTCAAACAGGCTAATCGGAGCAATCACAAGCGCATTCTCGGAAAACTCTGCTTCGATATCGGTGTCTTCCAGTCGCTCGGCGTTAAGCAGTGAGAACGCCAGGTGGAAACGGCGCCGCATTTCGACAAGCCACTGGTGCACCAATGTCTCGGGCACCAGCACGAGGACTCGGCGTACCCGTTGTCGATGCAGCTGCTGGGTCAGGATCAGTCCTGCCTCTATGGTCTTGCCGAGGCCCACCTCGTCGGCGAGTAACACTCGTGGCGCAAAGCGTTTCCCGACGTTGGCTGCTACGTAGAGTTGGTGTGAGAGCAGGGCGGTTCGTGGTCCGAGCAAGCCTCCGAGCCCAAAGCCCTCTCCGGCGGCGGCGTGCTCCAAAGTGGTCACCCTCAGACCAAAGTCGCGAGGCTTGCCCAGTTGATTATTCAGCAATCTTTCGATCGGCGTATTGAGCTCGATGTGGGCATCAAGCTCCGCCTCCGCGACTGACTGATGATCGCCTGATGGTGCCTCTGCTTCATAAGTGATCACCCCACCTTGTTCCTGAAGGGCGATCACGGTCAGCACACTACCGTCCATGCGCGTCAGCTGGTCGCCGGGTTTAAGGAGCAGTCGGGTCAACGGTGCGCGGTCTGTCGCATACACCCGCTCTTCTTCTACGGCGGGGAAATGCAGGGTGACGCGTCGTTCATCAGCGTGGGTCACGATCCCCAGGCCCAAAGTGCTATCCGCGTGACTGACCCATCGCTGGCCAGGTAAGAAATGATCGATCATGAATCAGAAAAACAGTCTGTAGCTATTGGCGCGGGCGTGCTCGAGAAACGCCTCCGTCGCGAGTGATTTGATCCCCGCGAGGGTCTCGGCAATGAAGGGGAGGTAGCAGGGGGCGTTGGATCGACCGCGATAGGGGACCGGCGTCAGATAGGGTGCATCGGTCTCCAGCACAATGCGCTCCACCGGGGTGGCGTCGACCACCGCTCTGACGTTGTCGGCATTGGGGAAAGTCGTAATGCCATTGAAGCCCAGCATAAAACCCTCGCTAAGACAGAATTCGGCCAGTGACAGGGAGCTGGTGAAGCTATGGATGACCCCTTTTCGCCTTAGTGAACGGCTGTGATTTGCCAGAATCGCGCGGGTATCGTCATCTGCCTCGCGGGTATGGATCACTACAGGGAGCGACAACTCGGCGGCAAGTGCCAGCTGTTCATCAAACGTTGTTTTTTGTGCTTGTCTATCTGCGTGGTCGTAGTAGTAATCGAGACCGATTTCGCCAATGGCAACGACGCGACCATCTTCAGCGCCGGTTTTGACGCGGCTGGCCAGTGTGGGGCACCAGCTTTCGGCTTCATGGGGATGTATGCCCTGGGTACACCAAATGGACGGGTGCCCGTTGGCTAGGTCGCGCACCTCGTCCAGGTTATCTGCTGAGACGGCAATCGTCACGATCCGCTCAATCCCGACTCGAAAGGCGTCATCCAATGTCTCGGATAATGCCTGTGAGTCCAGGTAATCCAAGTGGCAGTGTGTTTCAACAATAGGGGTGTTGAACTGCGGGATCTCTCGGCGGCTGTTCTCGGTCATTGACGGGGGTAGGGCATCGCTGGGGCGCGAAGTATGGCACAAATGCTGTTACGAGAGGTCCGTGGTGCTGAATTATCCTCGCGGGGAGTCTGGCGATAAATAATACTTAATGGGCAGTCCGCGAAGAGACTCTTGCGATGCGCACTTCACGATGGGCTACCCGCGATGAACAGTGCGGAAACGCATGGATTGGACCGTATCGATAATTTCCTGCCACAACCACTGATGAATAGGCGAGTGTTCGGTCCGCCGGTGTGCAATGAGCGAATACTGCACGCTGAATGTCATCTCGACGGGTAGGGTCAGTGCCACGATATCGCGTGTTGCGCCGTCGTTGCGGGCCAGATAAGCCGGGCAGATAAGGAGGTAGTCTGTCTCTCTCAGAATTTCAAATGCCGTCAATAGGTGTGATGTTTCGAGAATGCCCCGGTCGCTTTCAAACAACCCCCGTGCTAACACCTGACCGCCAATCAACTCTTCTCGGTCCGCAACATAGAGCGCGACCTGCGGGTACTGGCGCATCAAGTCGGCGGTGAGTGTCTGGGCCACGAGCGGGTGATCCTGCCGGACGAAAATCGCGAGAGGGGAGGCGGCCAATGGTGATACTGAGTACTCGGGCAGGTATTCTTCCCGCTGAATTTGTATTGCGAAATCCAGTTCGCCACTTGCCAATTGATCGAGTTGCCGTTCGGCACGGGTAATGGTGCGCAGCCGCAACCGCGGCGCGCTTGATTGCAGTCGGGCGGAGAGCGGGGGTAATAGTGTGAAGCCAACGTATTCAGAAATAGCCAGCGCGATCTCGCCTCGGTAAGCAGCGGGAGTGAATTCCCCAGCGTCCAGTAGCCCATCCACCTGTCCGAGGAGGCTTTTGAGCTCCCCTGCCAGCCCGAGTGCTCGAGGCGTGGGCTGTATGCCACGTTTACTTCGCACGAACAGTGGGTCATCAAAGGTTTCCCGCAGCCTTCCCAATGTTTTTGACATCGCCGGCTGGGTGATAGAAAGCCGATCAGCGGCCCGTGAGACACTGCCTTCTTCAAGCAGAATATGCAATGCCACCAATAAGTTGAGGTCAATTCTTGCAAGGCGGTTGAGGTTCACGGCTTCCCTTTATAACGCTGGCGACTGCATGTGATTAAAAAAATACATTGGTAGTCATGTTAACGCTATTAGACACTTCGTAACAGGTTCTGAATACCTTGCGCCGGGTTTTCCTTTTGCCTGGCGTTATCCAGAGTCCGATACAGCCTCTGCCCGCCTCTCCGAGGCGGGTTTTTTTTGCGCTATATTCCGCGGCGATGCCTGCACAATTGTCGCTCAATAAATTGCTGCACCTATTGGTGCTGGTCTGCCTTCACATCTCTGTGGCTGGCGCCGATACGCCTGTCCCCTTCGGCTTGCCCGTGCAGTATCGAGATGCTGAGGCGGCACCGGACTTTGTTGCCCGGAAAGATGTCTCCGAGCTAGCGAGTGTCGATCAGGCGCAGGCGCGACTCGAGGAGACGGAGCGGCGTCTTGGGCCCTATCACCCTTCACTGGCGGGAGAATTTGTACTGGTCGCTCAGCTGGCAATGGAGGCGGGTGACGTCGGTTTAGCGGCGTCTCTGTACGACGCGGCACTGCACAACGTCAGAGTGAATAACGGCTTGTACGGCGATCAGCAGTTGCCGATCTTGCGCGGCCTGCTGGATCTTTACCTGCTAACGGGCAATCGAGAAGGTTTCGAGGCCCGTGCGGCCTATCAGTTTCGTCTGCTGGGCTCGGGGCTACCGCCGTTTGAAGAGGGCGAGTTGCGCGCGGCTCTGGAGTTTTTCGATGTGTCCCTGGATGCATTGATGGGGGTTTCCTGGGAGGGCCGGGGCCGCGAATTATTGGCGCTACACTCTCGCTTTGAGTCAATGGCCGAGGCAGTGTGCGCTGACGCGTCGGTCAATCTAGTCTGGTGTCAGCCGTTCACTTTCCGTTTGGGTCGGTTTTACTATCTCTCGGAGCACAAGCTCGATGTGTTTGTCGACGATCCCCGCTTCGAGAGGACCTTTTCCGACCCTGAATGGCAGTCCCTGGACCGGGAGCCCCGGCTGGAGGCCCTGCAGCGGCGCCTGTTTAGCAAGGGAGAAACGGTTTTTGAGCGGTTGCTGGAGATCAATCCCGACAGCCCGGAGGCGTTATCGGCTCTGGCAGATTGGCACTGGTTTTATCGCAAGCGTGACGAGGCGACGTCACTTTATCGGAGAGCCTGCAGGCTCTCGCCTGGTCGATTTACACAAGCTGCCCCCTTGCCGGAATACCCCAGGCTGGCCTTTAACTGGGCGTTTCAGGAGCCGGCTATACCGCTCGATGTGTCATTGACCGTGACCGAGAGAGGTAAGCCAGTCGATATGGATTTCAGTTTGCCCGCGGCCGGCGCCGGTGTTGACCCGCCGGGACGGATCAGACGTGCGATCCGCAGTATGGTGTACAGGCCAGCATTTATAGCGTGTTCCGAACCGGTGGAGCGAGAGTTGAAAATGGAGCTCGCCTTTATCGACTGATCAGTCGTTATGAATCACCAATAGCGCACCCGTCGCTTTAACGCTGCCTGAAAGACGCCAGCCCAACACATCGCCGCCATGTTTCCTGGTCACTTTGTCGGCCATCTCATGAAATGTGGGTCGTTCGGGATCGCCAATCACAATCCTCCCGACGCCCGCATCAATGGCGCGATCGATCATTTTAGCCACGGGGTCAACCAGCTCATCCCAGAAGCAAATATCGCCACCGAACAGAATATCCACCTTCTCAAGATCTTTCTTGCGGACCTTCTCAAAGCGCTGCACCCAGCTCTCGGTCGAAACGCCGTTCAGTTCCGCTACGGCATCCAGGTAAGGAAACACAGCAGGATCGGCATCCATTGAAATGACTTTTGACCCCCATTCCTTAGCGCACCAGATCCCGGTAATCCCCCAGCCGCAACCAGCATCCAGCACGCGCTTGCGGCGCATGGGAGGATGCTTCCTCAGGTAATCGATAATCAGGCAACTGGATTTCCAGAGCTTGGTGCCGTGAATGCTTGGCTCATGACCTGCTCGTCGCACTGCTCGAATGCTCTTATGGCCGGCGTAGGGCATGACCACGCCGCGGAAACGACGCACCTTATTGTCCACAGTCGATCGGGTGGTTTTACTGGTTATTTTCTTGCTTTTGGACGACGGCATACCGCGCTCCGCGTTCACTAGGGGCGCGAGCTTAGCAAAAGTGCCGTACCGAAGGTATTAGAGCTTGGTGACTTCTTCGGCCTGCAGGCCTTTGGGGCCCTCGACAAGATTGAACTCGACCTCCTGTCCCTCGTTCAGGCTGCGATATCCATCCCCCTGAATCGCTCTGAAGTGAACAAAGATGTCGTCCGGCCGGTCGGCCGTCGTGATGAAGCCAAAGCCCTTGGCATTGTTGAACCACTTAACGGTTCCTGTCTGGCGGTCTGACATGGCTGAATCCACCGCATTAGAATTATTATTCGGTACAGTCTTATCAGGGCTTTACGCAGAACGCAACTCCTCTATTTGAGTGCGCTGACGGCTGAGGGTCGTCAAAGCCGTCTCTGCTTGCGCTTTCTTTTGCTTTTCGGCCTCCACAATGTCAGCGGGGGCGCGCTCGGTGAAGGCTTTGTTAGATAGCTTGCCGTCGAGTTTCGCGACTTCGTTCTGCTGGCGCTCGATTTCCTTATCGAGGCGCTTAAGTTCCGCCTCAATATCGATGACGCCAGCCATGGGCACTCTGATCTCGAGATCGCCGCATAGCGCCATCAGGCTTGCAGGCGGAGCCTCCTGTTCAGACAGCACCGTGATCCCGCTGACCTTGGCCAGCCGCCCCAAGTAGGCCTCATTGCGGTTGAATTGCTCGCGATCAAGCTCCGAGGCATTGACGACAAATACAGGGAGCTCGGTAGCGGGCGGGATATTGGATTCGGAGCGAATGGTACGGATACCCACGATAATCTGTTTGAGCCACTCTATTTCTGCTTCGGATTCGGCGTCCATGCGGTCAGGCTGCCTCGCCGGCCATGGCGCCAGCATGATGCTCTCGCCTGACTCGCCCGCCAGCGGGCTGACGGTTTGCCAGATTTCCTCGGTGAGGAAGGGCATGAAAGGGTGGAGCAGGCGCAGAGATTTCTCTAACACCGTGATCAATGTACGGCGCGCTCCCAATTGTTCGGATGTGGCAGTGGTCTCATCCCATAGCACTGGTTTGGATAGTTCCAGGTACCAATCACAGAACTCATTCCACACAAAGTCGTAGAGCGCTTGTGAAGCCAGATCGAAACGGTAGTTGTCGTAGGCGTCCTCAACGGCGATCAATGTGCTTTCGAGGCGGCTCTGAATCCAGCGGTCAGCCAGCGACAGCCTCGCGTCTCCCTCGCCCAGGTTATGTGACTCCGTATGGCTCAGTACGTACCGCGAAGCGTTCCAAATTTTGTTACCGAAGTTGCGGTATCCCTCCATCCGGCCGATATCGAATTTGATATCCCGGCCGGTGGATGCGAGAGAATAGAAGGTGTACCTGAGCGCGTCGGTGCCATAACCGGTAATCCCATCGGGGAACTGCTTGCGGGTCGCTTTCTCAATTTTCGCAGTGAGCTGGGGTTGCATCAGATTGCTGGTTCGTTTCTGAATCAGCGCTTCCAGCTCGATACCGTCAATCAGGTCGATGGGGTCCAGCACGTTGCCCTTCGACTTCGACATTTTCTGGCCTTCGCCGTCGCGCACAAGGCCGTGGACATAGACGGTGTGGAAGGGGATCTCTTCCATGAAATGGAGCGACATCATGATCATTCTGGCCACCCAGAAGAAAATGATGTCGAAGCCGGTTACCAGCACGGAGGCGGGATGAAACGTCGATAGGTCGTCATTTTTCTCTGGCCAGCCGAGCGTCGAGAAGGTCCACAGGGCCGAGGAAAACCAGGTATCCAAGACGTCATCATCCTGTCGCAATGGCGTCTCATCAGGGATCGAGTGTGCCTCGCGCACGGCGGCCTCCGATTCTCCAACGTAGACATTACCTGCCTCGTCGTACCAGGCCGGTATGCGATGCCCCCACCACAGCTGCCGGCTGATGCACCAATCCTGTATGTCTCGCATCCAGGCGAAGTAGGTGTTTTCCCATTGCTTAGGTACAAACTCGATGGCGCTGGTCTCGACCGCTTCAATGGCAGGCTCCGCGAGTTTTTTCGCGTCGACATACCATTGCGGTGTCAGCCACGGCTCAATCACCGCGCCAGAGCGGTCGCCTCTCGGTACCTTGAGCGTGTGCGGTTCAATTTTCTCGAGCAGCCCGTCAGCCTCGAGCTCAGCGATGATCAGCGCTCTGGCATCAAAACGGTCCAGTCCCCTGAAGCGCTCCGGGGCCTCATCGTTTATTTTGGCCTCAGCGGTCAGCACATTGATCATGGGTAAATCGTGACGCTCGCCCATGGCGTAGTCATTGAAGTCATGCGCGGGCGTAATCTTGACGCAACCGGAGCCGAACTCAGGATCCACGTAATCATCGGCAATGATCGGGATACTCCGCCCAGCGAGGGGCAGGTCGATGGTCTCTCCTACCAGATCACGATAGCGCTCATCATCGGGGTGGACCGCAACCGCGGTATCGCCCAGCATGGTTTCGGGACGGGTGGTCGCGACGATCAAGTGACCCTTGCCACTGCTCAGCGGGTAGCGGAGATGCCACAGTGAGCCAGTCTCTTCTTCCTGCACGACCTCGAGATCAGAGATCGCAGTGAGAAATTGCGGATCCCAGTTGACCAGCCTATAGCCGCGATAAATCAAACCCTGTTCGTGTAGCGAGATAAAGACTCTTTGGACAGCCTCTGACAGTCTCGGATCCATGGTGAAGCGCTCGCGGGTCCAATCCGGAGAGGTACCCAGCCGCCTAAGCTGCTGTGTGATGGCGCCACCGGATTCCCCTTTCCAATCCCACACCCGATCGATAAAGGCCTCTCTGCCAAGGGCCTCCCGCGACGTCCCCTCGGCCTCAAGCTGGCGCTCGACAACCATCTGTGTGGCGATGCCGGCGTGGTCTGTGCCCACCTGCCAGAGGGTGTTGTGACCGCGCATACGGTGGTAGCGAATCAGTGCGTCCATGATGGCCTGCTGAAAGCCGTGCCCCATGTGCAAGGTGCCGGTGACGTTGGGCGGCGGGATCGGGATGCAATAAGCAGGGCCCTGTCCGGACGGCGCAAAATAGCCTCGGGTTTCCCACTGCTCGTACCAGCGCGTTTCGATGTCTGCGGGTGAAAAGTTCTTGTCCATGGTTACGATGTTGATATGCCCTGTAGGCAGTCGTCCGGGCTAAGACAGATCATGTTTGGCAAGGGGGTAGCCCCGGTCCCGATAAAATCGCCACGCTTCCCGCGAAGCCTCAAGTGTAGCCGCATCTGGTGCCACGATCTCCGCCAAGCGGCCAAAACGCGCAAAATGACCGGGCACGGCGCCAGTCGTGTTGATCAATACATCGTCATGTTTACTCGGCGGCTCGCCCCATCCTATGACCAGCGGCTCGTCATTATCCGTCCCCGCGATAGCGTGAGGCAGAAAACTCGCTTCGCGGAAGGTCCACAAGCTGTCGTGTAGTGCAGTGGCCGCAGCCTCATCTTTAGCCTGAACAAAAATCTGATGGCCGCGGCTCAGCGCTTTCTCAGCAATACGCCCCACCGCTGCATGAGTTGTAAGGCTGCCAGTGCCTGGCAGAACGTAGAAATCGACTCGTGTCACAGTACGCCGGCACGCTCACGCAAATAGTGAACCAGCATAGGTACAGGTCGACCCGTCGCGCCCTTGGGTGCACTTCTGAATGCGGTGCCGGCGATGTCCAGGTGCGCCCACTTATAGTCTTCTGCAAATTGAGACAAGAAGCAGGCCGCTGTGATGCTGCCAGCACCGCCAGAGCCGATGTTGGCCAAGTCCGCAAAATGACTGTCGAGCTGTCGATGGTACTCCTCCCAAATCGGGAAGCGCCATCCTCGGTCATAACTGCGCTCCCCCGCACTAAGCAGACTGTCGGCAAGGTTGTCGTCGTTTGAAAAGATACCTGTCGCTTCTTGTCCGAGAGACACGATGATCGCGCCAGTCAAAGTAGCGATATCAACGACCTCGACGGGAGAGAATCGCGCCACATAGGTGAGCGCGTCGCACAGCACTAGGCGACCCTCGGCGTCGGTATTGAGAATTTCGATTGTTTTGCCTGACATGCTCGTGACCACATCGCCGGGCTTGGTCGCTCGTCCACTCGGCATGTTCTCTGCGGCCGCGATGACGCCAACGATGTTGATAGGCAATTTCATGAGGGAGGCCGCTTTGAGCGCTCCGAATACGGATCCCGCGCCCCCCATATCGAACTTCATCTCGTCCATTTTGGCGCCCGGCTTCAGGCTGATACCGCCGGTATCGAACGTGATGCCTTTGCCTACCAAGCAGTAGGGACGGGCACTACTCGCGGCGCCCCGGTATTTGATAATGATGAGTTGAGAGGGTTGCTCAGATCCATTGCCAACCGACAGTAAAGAATGCATGCCCAGTTCAGCCATTTTCCGTTCATCGACGATGGTGGCCGTGAGGTTTTTGTCCGAGCGGGCGAGCCGCCTCGCTTCGCTGGCCAGAAATTTGGGTGTGCAGATATTGCCGGGCAGATTGACTAACTGGCGGGTTAAATTGGCGCCCTGTCCGGTCGCGGTACCTGCGAGGACAGCGCGACGGGCCGTCGCCATACCGCACAAGGCGCCCGGCAGAATGGCCACTTTTTTCAGTGTTCGTTCGGGTTTCTTACGTTTATTCAGCGTCTGCCCGTATTGATAGTGTGCCAATGAGAGAGCCAGGCTCATTTGCTCCATCAGCGCTGCAGGGTTTTTCAGTTTCTGTGTCAGACACTCCATCAGGATCTGCGCGTCCTTGGCAGGGCTTGCTACAAGAGCACGCGACAGTGCCTCACTGACTTTTTTTGATTGCGCGGCATTGAGCTTGCCCGGGTTGCCGCAGCCGACCAGCAAAACTCTGTCAACGCTACCTGCGCCGGGTAGCCATAATTGACTGCCTGCGGATCCTGAGAAGTCACCGTTTTGTAGCGACTTTGCCACTGTGCCACCGAGCTGCTTGTCCAGCCCCTTCATCGCGGGTGACAACGTTTTCCTCTCGGGCATCAAAACAGCCAGCGCCTGAGTTTTGATCAGTTCAGCTGAACCTGCGGTCCTTGCGGTAATGCTCAGTGTAGACATTGGTGATCCTGTAGGTTGTTGAGTTTGTGAGCGGGGCGCTAGTGTATGATGGCAACGCCGTTAACGAAATAACCCTTTATGATTTTGGCGCGGTTTATCTGACCTAATGCGGATCCTTCGATACCTTACGCGAGACATTCTGTTACACACGGTCTCGGTCAGTTTTGTGCTGTTTCTGGTGGTCTTTGCCGGGCGCTTTATTCGTTACCTCGCCGAGGCGGCGGTGGGGTCATTAACCGGCGACGTGTTGCTTCCCATAATGTTGTTCAAACTGCCCGGATTTTTCGAAATGATCCTGCCGCTGGGTCTATTCATCGGCATTTTGCTGAGCCTGGGGCGACTCTACGCGGAAAGCGAGATGGTCGTCTTGCGTGCCTGTGGCGTGGGCCCCGGGAAGCTCGCTGTTTTTGTCATGGTGCCCGCGCTGATCGTCACGCTTTCGGTGGCGGCGCTCTCCCTCTTTATCGCGCCCGAGGGCTCCGCCAGAGCACAAGTACTGCTGGATAACCCGCGTTCTGCCGAAGGTCTGCATATGTTGAACGAGGGTCGTTTCCGTAAGCAACGCCGAGGCGACTACGTCACTTACGCGGAGCGTATCGATGACGATGGATTGATGCACAACATCTTCGTATTTGAGCGCCGGCCGGGTTCAACGGAAGATCTGTTCACCGCAACGTTTGCTCGGGAGGGGGCGATTGTCCTGGCCAAGGAGAGCGGTCGGCGATATCTGGAGCTGAGGGGCGGTAGTCGCTATCGCGGTGAACCGGGTGAGCGGGCTCTCGAGGAGATTACATTTAATCTCTATGGGGAGCTGATTCCCGAGTCACAGAACAGTCTGCGCCGCAGCGGTAAGGTCGAGTCAATTGCCTCCGCTGATCTTTGGACCAGTGACGAACCGCGACTCCTGGGGGCGCTCTGGTGGCGGGTGTCGTTGCCAGTCATGGTGCCTACGATTGCGGTGATTGCGCTGGCGATGAGCCGCACCGACGCGCGGCGAGGTCGTTATGCAAAGATAGGCCCCGCCATGGTGGTGTTATTGCTCTATTTCCTCGGCATGACCCAGGGCCGAAGCGCCATTGAGTTGGGACAGGGTCCCGGTTTGATTCTGGCCGTGCACGCAGGCTTTGCGCTGTTGGCGTTAGCGTTGTTGCAGTGGGAGCGCATCAGCAAGCGCTGGAGGGTGGCGCGTGGGTAAGTTTGATCTTTATGTCGGACGCTCCGTCTTGCTGGCTACCTTGGGGGTGTTGCTGCTCCTGGTGGGGTTGGATGCGTTGACGTCGATTGTCGACGAAACCGACGACATGCGAGACGGCTACAGTTTTCTCGATATCCTGATTTACGTGGGTTACACCCTTCCCAGGCGAGTCCACGAATTCGTACCGTTTGCGGCACTGATCGGCGCCCTGATCGGACTTGGCAGGCTTGCCGCTACCAGCGAACTAGTGGTGATACGCGCCGCGGGCGTGTCGATGTTCTCCATAGTAACAATGGTGTTAAAGCCCGCATTGCTGATGGCGACAGTGGGGTTTGCGGTCGGGGAGTTTGTTGCCCCCCACACCGAGCAGTTGGCGATGAGTCACCGGGCTTTGGCGCAGCGCTCTGAGTCGGCCGTGGCGGGGCGATTTGGCGCCTGGAACCGGGATGGCAATACGTTTGTGCACGTTGATGCCGTGCAGCGTGGTGGTGTGGCCTATGGTGTGACGCTGCTGAGTTTCGACGACAACCGCCGATTGCAAAGCACCTTGATGGCAGAGCGTGCCACTCACGCTGGGGATCACTGGGTGCTCGAGCAGGTAAAGCTGACGCGATTGGAGTCGGATCGTACGGCTACCGAGGAGACGACATTGTGGCGCTGGGACACCGCCATTACACCGCAGTTACTGACTCTGGACGTCGTAGAGCCAGAGACGCTGCCGGTATTGGAGCTGTGGCCCTACGCGCAATATCTCAAGCAGCAGGGCATGGTGTTTGTGGATATCGAGCTGGCCTTTTGGCGAAAAATGTTCCAGCCCCTCGCCACACTTGGACTGGTGTTGGTGGCCTTGTCGTTTATTTTTGGCCCGCTTAGGGAAGGCACCATGGGCGCCCGGATATTCGTCGGCGTCATTGTGGGGGTGGTGTTCCGGATCAGTCAGGATTTCTTTGGTCCGGCCAGTCTCATATTTGGTTATGACCCGCTGGTAGCTGCATTGGTGCCTATCGCGGCGTGTTGGTTGGGTGGCGGCTGGTTGTTGTGGCGTCGTGCCTGACGAGCTTCGTTGACTCGCGTGGGGCTAACGGGCTTTAGGTAACAGCACCAGATACGTTTTTGAAAAGTGATCGTGCCAGTAGCGCCGATGTGGCGGTATAAAACGCCACCAATAGCCCGCTCCCAGACTGGCAGCCGATAACAGCGCACCAAACACACGTAGCGTCACCTGCCGCCAGGTTGGCGGATCCCCCGAGTCGGTCACCAACTTGATTCGCCAGGCTTGCATGCCCAGGGTCTGACCGGCGCGGCGCCAGAAGATCCCGAAAAACAGGATCAGGATGAGCAGCCAGCTCAGTCGCTGTAGGCCCGCCGGCACTGCAGGGTCGTTGAGAGAGTTTGTGGGCCCGAGGATAGCCACCCAGAGTCCGGCGGCGGCCATAAAGAGTGGCACAACGAGTAATGTGTCATACAACATGGCCAGCCCATGCCGCCAGATAGGTGGCGGCGGGTGATCCTGATCGCGGGAAGTGGCAGTGCTCATGGGGCGGTATGGATCCTACGCATTCGGTCGCTATTTCAACGTAAAATAGCATGCCCTGAGGAGCGGACACGCGTATGACAGTCCAGTCTGAAATCACAGCAGCGCTCGAGGCTGCTTTCCAGCCACTTGAGATCACTGTGGAAAATGAGAGTTTCCGCCACAGTGTCCCGCCTGACTCCGAGACTCATTTTAAAGTAGTGCTGGTGACAGAGCGGTTCGCGGGTGAGCGCAGCGTCAAACGTCACCAGCGGGTCTATGGTGTGCTCGCCGAGTGGCTTGCGGGACCAATTCACGCGTTGGCGCTGCATACCTACACCCCGGAAGAGTGGGCAGAGACGCTGGCCGCACCAGATTCACCCGACTGTCGTGGCGGCACCGGCAAGTAATGTCCCCGGAATCGGAGTCTGATCAGGTCGTTGCAGCGCTTTATCGCTTTGTGGCACTGGACGACTTTGCCGATCTGAAACCGCCACTGCTCGCTGTATGCTTGGAGGCGGAGGTCAAGGGCACGCTATTGCTTGCGCCGGAAGGCATTAACGGGACTATTGCGGGAAGCCGGGCGGGTGTAGATACCGTGATCGCCTGGTTGCGGCAGGATCCACGCCTTTACGACCTCGACACGAAGGAGTCATATCACGCCGCCGCACCTTTTTATCGCATGAAGGTGAAGTTGAAGCGGGAGATTGTCACGATGGGCGTCGACGACGTTGACCCAACGGCCTGCGTTGGCCGTTACGCGACGCCCTCCGAATGGAATGCCTTGATCGATGACCCGGACTGTTTGGTGATTGATACTCGCAACGATTACGAAGTGGCCATCGGCAGTTTTCGGGGTGCGGTCAATCCGGGCACGCAGAGCTTTCGCGATTTTCCTGAGTGGGTACAGAACAATCTCGACCCCGCGCGTCACACCAAGGTGGCCATGTTTTGCACCGGCGGTATCCGCTGCGAAAAGTCGACCTCGTATTTGGTATCTCAGGGGTTTGAAGATGTCTGGCATCTTCAGGGCGGTATCTTGAAGTACCTTGAAAACATGCCCGAATCAGAATCGCGGTGGGAGGGCGAGTGTTTCGTTTTTGATTCTCGCGTCGCGGTGAATCACCGGCTTGAAAAAGGTAGTTTTGACCAGTGTTATGCCTGCCGCCATCCCATCACTGAGGCAGACAAGGCATCCGAGCACTACGAGAAAGGTGTCTCTTGTCCCCGTTGCTATGATGAGTTGACGGCCACCAAACAGGCGCGTTTTACAGAGCGTCAAAAGCAGGTGGAATTGGCTGCCAGACGGGGCGAGCAACACATTGGCGGACCACCGCCTGCACGACAGACACCTGGGGAGTCAGTTCACCCTGCGCAATCGACGGATGAGTAACGGGGCAGGATAAAAGTAACTTACTGCCTCGCCGTCTCCCGCCGAAATAATGCCTTGAAGTCTCGCACTGCCACTGTCGGTCAATGCAATCATGGCGCCACCAGACGCCCCTTTTTTTGCCACGCAGTCAGAAGCGGGTGGATGAGTGCTGGTGTCGATCACTGAGCAGTCAATATCGGCTAGCAGATACCGTACGACAGCATGCTCGCCGCTTTGATCGGGTTGTGGGGCAAAACCTGCGGCAATCAATGGTTGCCCGATATGATGGGGGATATCGGAGATTGGGATCCAGGTACCGATGGAGAGAGGCGAATCCGGCGTGAGTAATGCCCAATCTTCCTGCATGGAGCCCCCGGTCTCGAGCAGCTTTATAGGGATCGGTGCCTTTGTGTCAGTGTCGATCAACTGTATTGGCGTGATGGTGGAGCGGTAGTCTTCAAAGCAGTGCCAGGCGCTCACGAAGAGACTGTTGGGGCCGGGCGTGACAGCGACCGCGGTGCAGTGCTCAGTGAAATGACGCATTCGACCCTCAATCAGTCGCGTGACGGGAATGCGGAGTGGGAAAAGTGCGCGCTGCCAACCCCCAATATGATCGGGCAGAGGTGTTCGTGGATCAGCGGAGGGTGCGGTCAGTGTTGCCGGTAGCAGAACCGCAGCCAGCGCGATCTTGACGAGTAATCGCGGGGCGAGGTGCATGTGAACTCGATGCTTGTCGAAATCGAGGAACATATCACCCTCTATCACTTGCCGAACAGGCTGCAAAATGAATCTGCAGGCTACTTCTCTTGGTGTAACCTCGCCAAGCGAAGCGTGCCGCCACAGCGCGACGCCAAACGGTATGAGATGAAGCAGTGAAGATACCGCATTATACAGCGCAAGAGTTGAAGACCGGCTTGTCCCTTGCGGTGATCGCTAACGTCATTTGGGGCGTCGCGGCTTTGTATTGGGTAGAGACATCACCTGTGCGACCTCAGGATGTGGTTGCGCACCGGGCAATCTGGAGCCTGCCCGTCGCGGCGGCGGTCTTGATTTGGGCGGGCCGGCTGCGGGCGACCTGGCTACTCGTCAGGGTGCCAGGCCTGTTGGCTTGGAGTGCGCTGGGAACAGTGCTGTTGAGTCTTAATTGGGGCGTGTTCGTTTACGCCGTATCGAGCGGCCGTGCGACGGAAGCCAGCCTCGGCTATTTCATGCTGCCATTGCTAACGACTTTAGTGGGTAAAGTCGCTTTCAAGGAGGTGATGGGGACCGCTCAGTGGATAGCGGTTTCGCTGGCTGTTGTCGCCGTTGCGCTTCAGCTCTGGGCTTATGGCAGCTTGCCGTGGGTTAGCCTCGTGGTCGCGAGCAGCTTTGCGCTCTATGGCGCCATTCGGAAGAAAATTATCGCTGACACCATGCAGGGCTTGTTTATTGAAACCCTCTGTATGGCCCCGTTCGCGCTGGGTTGGTTATGGCTGACAGGCGGCGCGGGGTTGGGTCAGCACGGACTTAAGGTGGATATTTTTTTGCTGTTGGCGGGGGTTTATACCACTGCACCCTTGTTGACTTATATCGCGGCGTCCCGGCTGCTGCCACTGACTGTGGTGGGCCTTACGGCCTATTTGGGCCCATCGCTGCAGCTACTGGTCGCGCAGACAGCACTGGGGGAATCGATTGACACCGTGACTGCGACTTCATTTGGCCTCGTGTGGTTGGGGGTGCTGTTGGTTTCAGGTCAGGGTCTTGCCCGTTTTCGGAAGCGTCTGTGAGTAGCGAGATTCGACTACGGTCAGAGTGGCTCTCGCTGTTAGAAAGCGAATTTGAACAGCCTTACATGTCGCAGTTGTCTACCTTTTTGCGGGCCGAAAAAGCCGCCGGCAAGACCATTTACCCTCCCGGCGCACAGCTTTTTGCGGCGCTCGATGCCACGCCGCCGGAGGCAGTGAAAGTGGTGGTTCTGGGGCAAGATCCCTACCACGGTCCCGGCCAGGCGCACGGCCTGAGCTTTTCAGTGCAAGGTCGTCAGCGCATCCCGCCATCTTTACAGAACATATTTCGTGAACTCCAAAATGACATCGGCATGCCCGCGCCGCCCCACGGTGATCTTTCCCGATGGGCCGAGCAGGGGGTTTTGCTGTTGAACAGCGTATTGTCCGTAGAGCGGGGTATCGCCGGTTCGCATCAAGGTCATGGCTGGGAGCGCTTTACCGACGCCGTGGTAGCGACGGTCAATGAGGGAGCCTCACCCGTCGTTTTTATGCTGTGGGGGGCTCATGCCCAGAAAAAGTGCGCCGCTGTTGATCGCACCAGACACTGTGTGCTCACCGCGCCGCACCCCTCTCCGTTGTCAGCACACCGGGGATTCTTTGGTTGTCGCCATTTCAGTCAAGCCAATGCGTTTCTCGAGGCGAACCAGCGTCAGCCTGTCGTTTGGTCCTTGTCATCGTGACAACTCATCATGACAACGAGTGACTCTCGATAGCTCGCCATGACCCCCTTTGGGCGTGATTGGCTCCGCGGCCGCTTCCGGTATGAGTTCGATGAGCAGTTCGTGTGTCTGGCCTTGAAGGCAGTGATTCACGACGCTGCCGATGGTTTTGCCCTCTGCATTGATCAAAGTGTCTCCGGCGACGACAGCGGTAGCAGTCTCGGCCCGGTGCAGGCGCCGCTTGGGCGTGCCTCGATAGTGAAGCCGGGCCACAATCTCCTGCCCCGTATAGCAGCCCTTGGTGAAACTCACGGTGCCATTGCAGTCGTAATCGAGGTCTTGCGGCAGGTAGCTCCCGATCGTTTGTCTCTCGATGCGTGCGCGTTGGTTTTTGATCTCCAGCCAGAGCGCGTCTGATAGACCCACGTCCTGCCTTTCATGCGGTGCCCTCCAACACTCGGTGTGCTCCGGGCCCATAGGCACAGTGACTGCCACGAGAGATGATTCCGCGAAGCGCAGTCCGGCATGATCCTCATCTGTTGAGCCGTCGCAGCAGTCAATGCACCAGTCAGTGAGTGTAAGCGAGCAGCGCGCAAAGCCGAGATAGGGTTTGAGGTGCTCGGCAAGCGCTGCCATAACCGTTGCTCTGCCTCTCAGTAAGATTTCTTGCTCATCAATGACCACGGCTAGCACGTCTGCCAGTACACGACCTTTTGGGTTGCAAAACGCGGCGTAGCGGAAATCGCCTGCGCCGCAGTCGTTGAAGTCTGCTGTTGTTTGTCCGTGCAGGAATTCCCTGCCGCCGCTGCCGGACAGCCGCATGACAATATCGGTCTGCTCGGAAGGGCTCTGTGGCTGCTGAGTGTTCAATGCGGGTGCGCCGGGTAATAAACAGGTTGTAGGGCTCTATACTACAACGTTCACGATGCGAGCAGGTGGCAGTCTGTGGATCAGAGAGAAGAATGGAACCGCGCCAAGTGGGCTAGCCGACGCGGGCTGCTTGAGCTGGATCTATTGCTGGAACCTTTTGTGACGGGGGCTTTTCTCGAACTGAATGCGTTATTGAGACAGGACTACCGCGAGCTGCTGTTTCAGGACGACCAGGACCTCATGGAGTGGATTATGGGGCGCAGTGCGATCACAGAGGATCGTTTTGTCCCGGTGATCGAAGAGATCAGACGCTTTCACGGCATCGGTGCGTGATTGCATCCGGTGTTGCCGGTCACTGGTCATAGTGAGGCAGTCGATCAGTCGGGCCATTTAGGGCTGTGTCCGCGTCGAACTGTGCCGGTATCAGTATTGAGTCGCGAGCGAGCGACGCGGTATCAGGAAAATCCGAGTTGTAGTGAAGGCCCCGGCTCTCTTGGCGTTCGGCAGCGCACTGGACCATCAAGGATGACACGCGGGCCAGGTTGCGCATTTCCAAGAGCGGACGCGTAATTTGAAAACGTCCGTAATAGCCTGACACCTCCTTTTCCAGCAATGCAATCCTGTCTGTTGCATGCTGCAGCCGGCGCGATGTGCGCACAATGCCCACGTAATCCCACATCAGACGCCGTAACTCCTGCCAGTTATGCTGGATCACCACTTCCTCGTCGGAGTCCCTGACGCGACTATCGTCCCAGGTCTCCGGAGGCGCGAGTTCTCCAGTGATCGACTCTGCGATGTGTTGTGCCGCGGATTGTGCGTAAACGAAACATTCGAGCAGAGAGTTGCTGGCCATTCGGTTCGCCCCGTGCAACCCGGTACACGCCGACTCGCCGACGACATAAAGCCCCGGCACATCGCTAGCGCCATACTGATCGACAACCACGCCGCCGCAGGTGTAATGAGCCGCGGGGACAACGGGTATTTGGTCGCGGGTGATGTCAATGCCAAGGGCTAAGCAGCGTTCGTAAGCCTGAGGGAAGTGTCGCGTAATTAGGTCGGCGGGCTGATGACTGACATCGAGAAAGACACAGTCTGCGCCAAGCCTTTTCATCTCAAAATCGATGGCTCTGGCCACGATATCTCGCGGTGCCAGCTCCTCGCGGTCGTCGAAGTGGGGCATGAATCGCTGCCCATCGGGCAGGTGCAGCGTCGCCCCTTCACCGCGGAGCGCCTCCGTCATCAGAAATGATCGACTTTCCGGGTGGTAAAGGCAGGTGGGGTGGAACTGGTTGAACTCCAGATTGGCCACCCGACACCCCGCGCGCCAGGCGACCGCGATACCGTCGCCACTAGCACCGTCGGGGTTCGTGGTGTAGCGATAGGCCTTGCTGGCGCCACCGGTCGCGAGCACGACGGCGCTGGCACTGACTGTCTCTACGATGTTGTCGTCAGTCCTCAACAGATGGGCGCCGCAGACGCGGGAGCCCGCCTTGATGACATCGACGAGACAGCGATCAGTGAGCATGGTGATATTAGGGGCCTCGGTCGCTCGGGTAGCCAACACTTCTGACAGCGCGCGTCCGGTCTGATCGGCAGCGTGGATCACGCGACGATGACTGTGTCCGCCTTCCATCGTGAGGTGGAATTCACGAAATTCCGCGTCCTGCTGATCCTCCCGGAGATCGAAGTTCATGCCCTGTGAGACCAGCCAGTCGACGATTTGCCGGCTGCGACCCACCGTGAACTGCACCGCCGACTCGTGACATAGGCCTGCGCCGGCACTCAGCGTGTCGTCTACGTGGGCTTCCACCGTATCGCGGTCGTGAAGCACTGCCGCCATCCCCCCCTGAGCCCAAAACGTCGATCCCGAACCCATTTGGGTTTTGGACAACACTGCTACTTTGAGCGATGTTGGTAGCTGCAACGCGAGACTCATTCCAGCGGCGCCGCTGCCGATGATGAGCACGTCAAATCGGGCAATAGTCGACATATTTCGTAAGCCGATGGGGCGCTAGGGGTGAGGTATAGTACCGATAAGTGGAAGTGTAATGTATCGGGAACTTTTTGCCTTCAGCGTGTTCTGAAAGGGCATTGGTTGTCCGGTGAGGCGGGCATCCCGGTATGTCGGGTAGAGTAAAGGCGCGGTTTTGACAGCCTCTGATACAGATCAGCAGCTTGTTCAGAGGGCTCAGCGTGGCGACCTGCGAGCGTTTGATCTGCTGGTCTTGAAGTATCAGGGTCGGATCGCCGCACTGGTGGCTCGATACGTGTCAGATGCCGGCGAGGTGGAGGACGTCACCCAGGAGGCGTTCATCAAAGCCTATCGGGCGCTGGGGAAATTTCGCGGTGATAGTGCGTTTTATACGTGGCTATACCGCATAGCGGCGAATGCGGCCAAAAATCATCTGGTCGCCAAGGGGCGCAGGCCGGGGGCCGATGCGACCATCGAGGACGCTGAGGGCTTTGACGAGGGCGGAATGCTCTCGGAAAGTGCCTCTCCGGAGGCGCTGGTGATGGGCGTCGAGCTGGCGGAGGTGGTTGAATCTGCGATGAACGGGTTGCCCGACGAATTGAGGGCAGCGTTGACGCTTAGGGAGTTTGAGGGGCTGAGTTACGACGACATCGCGGATGTTTTGGGTTGCCCGGTGGGCACCGTCAGATCGAGGATTTTTCGAGCGCGTGAGGCGATTGACCAGCGTGTTAAAGAGCAGATCAGTGGGGGCTCGGGTTTTAGATGAAAGCTGAAGAGAGAGACAGAGAGGCGCTTTCGGCCGTGATGGACGGTGAGGCGCAGGAACTCGAGTTGCGACGGGCGCTGGACGCTGTAGCCGCCGACGCGTCACTGCGCGCTTGGTGGCAGCGTCACCATCGTGTGAGAGACGCGCTCCACGGACATTTTCCCAATGACACTCAAATCGATGTGTCGAAGGGAGTTCTCGAAGCGCTGGAGAGGGGAAGGCCGATAAGTCGCAATCCACTCTGGAATATGGCCGTTGCGGCGTCAGTCACGCTTGCGGTGGTCATGGGTGCGCAACAACTCCTGTTGCCTTCGACAGCGGGATCGCCCGTACCGGTGGTGAGTGAGTTGGGCGGCGCAGTGGTGCCGGTGTTGGGTGCGCAACCAGTTCAGGCTAGTCTGGGTAGCAAACCGCTTCCTGGCCCCACTCAGCAGTCAGTGACTGCTCAGGAATCCAGTCAGAATATCGCCATGGTATATGATCGCCTTGCACGTGATCGATATCGCGCTTTCAACGGTCGCCACGCAGCGGCTGCGGCCTACAGTCATCCTGCGCCTTATATTTCCTATGTTCGCGTTCCGGAATCACAGCTCGACGTCAGCGCCGCAGAGTAAAGGACGCTGCCTGTCACCTTTAGCGACGCTGATCGCTTTGTGTCTGTTTGTGCCGACAGCGGTTTTTGCTCAGTCCGATGGTGGGTTACAGAGTGGAACCGTCTGCAATCTCGATACACGGGCTCAGCAGGCGCTGGCAAAGATGCTGCAGGCATCCTCTCATCAGAGGTATGAGGGCACGGTGCTCTATGAGCGGGCAGGAAACCGGCAATTTGTCACCGTTAGTTCGCCCATTGATAATGCCGAGCAGGGGATGTTGCGGCGGATGAATGCGCAGGCTGACCCGCCACCTGAGAGCTGGCCCGCGCCGTTCGACTCTCCGCAAAGAGCCTGTGACGTTGCCGAGGTGTATTTGCCTACCCTTGAGTCGGGGCGAATCGTTGCCGGAAGAGCAACCCAGAGACTGACATTAAGGCCCCGCGATACCCTGCGATTAACCTACCTTATCGACATGGACAGCGAAACCGGATTGGCGCTGGCAATGGCGACGGTGGGTTCGGAAGGCAACATACTAGAGCGTTATGTGTATGCTTCGATCGACTATCAAGCGGTTTCGGAGCGGGGTCCGCTTGTTGAAAAAGCGCTGAGATACGGCCGTGGGCGGAGTGTGGTGCCGGGTTACTTCTTGCTGTCTGAAGATGCCGATCGTGGTGTATTTGTGGTCAGTGATGGGCTGGCGACCGCGTCTATTTTTGTCGAGCCGTTACCCCCCGGTGCGCCGGTTGGCGAGGGTGCGGTAATCGAGGGTGCGACGCTCACCTACACCCGCGGCGTCAGGTCAGCGGCGGGCGGATTATTGATCAGCGTGCTTGGAGAAGTCCCCGTGGTGACCGCGCGCTTGCTCGCGGACGCTGTCCGACCGTCCGAGGAGCAATCCTGATGGGTTGGCTGAGCGAAACCGGCAGGGTGGTCGCTGTTGAGCCAGATTCGGTTTGGATCGAAGCGGATCGCAGTGCTGCCTGCGGCAAATGTGCCGCTCGCGCGGGATGCGGGCAAGGCGCTCTGTCGGCCTTACTGCAGAGCGGAGTGGGCCGCGTTAGAGCAACCTCTGGCGAGACGTTGACTGCCGCACAGTGTTCGGTGGGCGACGAGGTCGTGATACAGGTGCCCGAAGCTACACTCTTGGGTGGTACCTTACTGATATACGGTTTTCCGCTTGTGGCCAGTGCTACCTTGTCAGTATTGGCGTCCAGCCTTGGCGATTTGTGGTCTGCCGCTGCCTTTGCGACCGGCCTGTTATCTGGCTTTGCTATCCTTAGATTCGTCACCGTGCGAGCGGGCGGCGTGCTCCCGGGGCTCTCTGAGCCACGGCTGAGCAGTAAGCAGTTCAACCAGTTTAAGGATTTGCTCGTAAAGAGTTGATCTCTGTTTCTTCCAACTTATATGGAGTAAGGCGATGATATTTCGCGCCCTTGTGTGCGTGCTCGCACTGTCTCTCACCGCCCAGAAAAGCGCAGCGGAACTGCCCGACTTCACCGAAATTGTAGACGCCGCCGCGCCTGCCGTGGTGAAGATATTGGTCGAATACGAAGCGGAGAACTCGCGATATCAGGAACAGATGGAAGAGCTGCCAGAGTCGCTTCGGCGTTTCTTCGATTTTCGCGGCCGGCCTCCGGTTCCCCGAGATCGCGCCGGCATGGGCTCCGGTTTCATCCTGACGAGCGATGGCTACATCGTCACGAATAATCATGTTGTCGAGAACGCTCGCCACGTGATTGTCAGGTTACCTGACCGACAGGAGTTTGATGCCGAGGTGGTGGGAACGGATCCTCGCTCTGATTTGGCGGTACTAAAAATCGATGCGACGCGGCTTCCCACACTTGCATTGGCCAGCGGGGACGACATCAAAGTGGGGCAGTGGGTGCTGGCGATTGGTTCGCCCTTCAGTCTCGACTTTTCTGTCACCGCCGGGATTGTCAGCGCGCTGGGTCGGAGTCTCCCGACCGAGACGGGCGACAACTATGTGCCCTTTATCCAGACCGATGTCGCCATTAATCCCGGCAATTCTGGCGGGCCACTTTT
>Ga0163109_10000863_pt1 | contig 23909 bp, 21 predicted proteins | sample CRUFie1St13metaG_FD_108704 | JGI IMG/M metagenome (GOLD analysis project Ga0163109, IMG submission 108704) | Marine microbial communities from the Costa Rica Dome - CRUD Field 142mm St13 metaG | ecosystem: Environmental > Aquatic > Marine > Oceanic > Photic zone | place: Costa Rica: the Eastern... | reverse complement strand
TTTACGGTGATTACTGCACACATTTACATGAAAATAATTCTGAAAATGTTCATGGTGAAACTCAAAAGCGTTTAGATTTACAAGCCGATGAAGTTTTTACACGTTATTTTTTGAATGTGGATTCTGTTGGATTAATTTGTTCAGAAGAGCAAGATGATCCGGTGTGTAAATCGGGGACTCATGCAGTTTGCTTCGATCCTTTGGATGGATCATCTGTTATCGAGTCAAATTTTGCGACTGGAAGCGTTTTTTCTGTTTATGCTACCACTAAGTTGATTGGGCTAACTCCAAGGTCTCAAACTTGTAGTTTTTACTTCATTTATGGTCCTAATTTAGTCATGACTATTTCTGATGGTAAGTCTGTGTATACTGCTAAATTTAATGGTTTTGAGTTTGAGTTTATAAAATTAGATAATTTAACTAAAAATTCTGTTTTAGCTCCTGGTAACTTTAAGCTTATTATTGATCAAGATTATGTGAATAAATTAACTAAAGTTACAAAACAAGGTTTGGCATTAAGATATTCTGGAGCTTTAGTCTCTGATGTTCATATGTTATTTATTCGATCAGGAGGACTTTTTCTTCGTCCAGTTGAGAATAGTAAAAAACCAAAATTAAGACTTTTATATGAATGTGCACCTTTGGCTTTAATATCTGAGGCGCTTGGAGGTTGTGCTGTAAGTTCTGATTCGGATATTTTAGATATCACTATATCTGGTTATCATCAAACAACTGAGATTTTCTTAGGTAATAAGGATTTGGTAAGTTTGTGGTTTGAGTGATAGGTTTTTGTAGCTTTACAAAACCGGTCTAATGTTTTAGTATCATTGTAATATTGATTACTAGTATGGATAAGCAACAACTTAAAATATCGGTTTTAAAGTGGACTCAAGGAGACGTTTCTAGTTTTTCTGTACTTTATGATTATTATGTAGATAAGATTTACCGTTTTATTTTTTTTAAAGTACCAGATGGAGAAGCAGAAGATTTAACAGAAGATGTATTTTTGAAAGTTATGCAGAAAAAACATACTTTTAATCCTGATAAATCGGCATTCAGTACTTGGATTTATACAATTGCACGTAATACAGTAATTGATTTTTTACGTACTAATAAAATTACCTCTGAACTATCTGAATTTATTGAAGATACTGATTCTAATAAGGATATTGTTTCTAATTTAGATAAAAACTTTGAATTATTAAATTTAAAAAAAGCGATTAATTGTTTACCCCAAGAAAAGCAAGATTTAGTTGTTCTTAGATTTATCGATGAGTTAAGTTATGAAGAAATGGCACAAATTTTAAATAAATCTGAAGGAAGTATTCGTATTTCTATGATGCGTACATTAAAAGAGTTACGTATTATTTTAGAAAAACTTGAAACATAATTTCTATATTATCGTATAAAAAAATGAAGATAAATTTTTTATGACATTCGAAAAAAAACTTAAACAGATCGTTAATCAACCAAGTTTTCAAAAAAAATCAGATTTGAAAGATGTTTTAATGCATTCTCAGAAGTTACATAATCGGTTTGGTTTTGTGCGACCTTCGTTTTGGTTTAAATTTTCTTTAAAGTACAAACTGATTTTTAAATATGCATTAGGTGAATATATGCTCTTATTTGCTAAAAAATCTGCTGCATTTTCGTTAGCTGCGTTATTAATGTTTAGTTTTGTATTTACACCATTTCTTTCTACTAATAAATATGTGAATACAGCTGAATACATTGTATCTTCTTTATCTGGTGATGTTTATGTTGTACGAGGTACTGATAAAATAAAAATAGATTCTTCTACTGAGCTTCTTGAATCAGATAGAATAGTTGTAGCTAATAATTCGATTGCTGAATTACGAGTAATGGATTCTGCTGTCTTACGTTTTGGTCAGAATTCAAATGTGATACTTGGTAATTACTCTAAAACTCCTTTTTTGAATACTGCAAATATTGCTATGAATAATGGAACAGTTTGGTTAAATTCTAAGTTTAAAAGTCTTGTACCAACAAAAGTTAATTTACGTACTTCTCAGATGGAATTTGATGTTTTTAAAGACTCCAATGTTGTTATTAAGTCTAACTCCAATAGTTTACTTGCACATAACTTTAATAAACCTGTTGCATATACTTACAAGGATAATAAGTTCATTGTTCCTAAATTATCTAAAGTTTCCCTTAATTCCAAAAAAAGATCTTCTATATTTGAGTCAAACTTTCTGTCTTTTATAGATGTTAATAAAAAATTAGATTCTTCTTTTGATATTGATTTTAAATCTAATCAATCTGCTAATAAACATATTGCAGGTCTATTGCCAGGCGATTTTATGTATCCGTTAGATACTTTAAATTCTTGGGTTTCGAAACTTGTTTCTGTAGATGATGTGAATTTTAAGATAGCGAATTTACCAGAGAAGATTGCTGAAGTAAATTTAACTGCTAAGAACGATAAGATTTCACTTCGTAATTTGAAAAAAGATTTAGATTCTGTTTCAAAGATTGTTAAATCTAGCTCTAAAAGCTCACCAGATTTGTCGGCTAAGATGATTAAGGAACTTGATATTGTCGAAGATGCATTGGATTCAAAGGACTCTCCTGAAGTATATTTTGAGATTAAATCCATGATTTCTAAAGCTAAAATTAATTTAGCTAAAACTCAAAAAGATAAATCTAATATTGCTATTGAATCTACTAATGAAATTTTAAATGACCTTTCTGATGTCGATATTGAAACAAAAAAAACTATTCTTCCAAAACTATTAGATGAGTTAAATGTGGTACTAGATAATGTTGATACAAAATCACTTCAAACAGCATCTTCTAATAACTCATATGTTAATGATCAAAATCTTGAATCTGTATTAGAAGAAACAATTGTTATGACTGAAATTCTAGATGATGAAATTGTTGTAGAAAAAGAAATTGTTGATAAAGTAACTAAACTTAAGGATAATTTGGATGATATAGTGGAAAATACTTCTTTAGAAGACTTTGATGTTTCATCAGTTAGCTCATCTATTGAATTTGATAACGATTCTGAGTTAGAAGTTTCTCAAATTGAATTAGATGAATCTGAGACTGAGTTAATTAAAGAAAAAAATCAACCTAGTAATGAGGTTGATTTAGATAATGTAGAACAGCCAGAAACTGTAGATGTTGTTGATACTTTTGAGTTACAAGAAGATTCTATAGTTTTAGATAACTTTAGCGAAATGGAGAACTAATCCAAGCATTGCAACGAAATTTCCTATCAACCAAAATCTCATGGTTACTGTAAATTCTTTCCAACCATTATATTCAAAGTGGTGGTGAATTGGCGCTATATCAAATATTTTTTTGCCTCTAAATTTTTTCGATAGAAGTTGTAAAATTACAGATAACGTTTCTATTACGAAAATAAAACATATAAATGGTAATACTAAAATAGTATCAGTAAGCATTGCTATAACACCAATTGTGGCACCTAATGCCAAAGAGCCTGTGTCTCCCATGAAGAATTTTGCAGGGGGAATGTTGTTCCATAAAAATGCAGCTGTTGCACCTGCTAATACTGCACAAAACGTTGCTAGAATAAACAATCCTTGGGTAAATGATATTACTGCCAAACTAAGTAATGCTGTAATAGATAATCCAGATGCCAATCCATCAAGACCATCTGTTATATTAACTGCGTTTGAACTCCCTATGATAATAAATAGAAATAGTGGTATATAATAAAGTCCAAGTTCTATGTTTTGTCCAAGTAGGTAAATGCTAGAATAACCTAGTTTATTATAGAACCAGTATGCACCTATTAAACTGATAATTGTCATCCAAATAGTTTTTGCATTTGCAGATAGACCTTTAAATCTTCCAATTTTTTTAACATTCATATAGTCATCTACCATACCCAGTAATCCAAAGCTTATAAGTGTAAATAAGGGTATGTATGTTTCTGATCGAGAAATGAGTGAGTTTGTAGTAATTCCAAGTTTGACTGAGAGAATCGAAGCAAGACATATTAAAAGGGTAGAGAACCAAATTATGAGTCCACCCATTGTCGGAGTTCCACCTTTATTTTTATGAAGTGAGTTAAACAATGGTGTTTTACTCCCATCCATACTTTCTTCTTTAATACTTTGCGTGAATTGTATTTTTTTTATTAGTTTGATAAATCCTGGAGTGACAATTAATGCAAGTAAAAAGCTACTAAAGCTACTTGTTAGAATTAGTCCAAGGTGACTATAAAGAGCTGATGATATCATTGTATATAAAGTTAGAGTTATATTCGATGAGAGTGTTTGTATCCAAAAAACGATTTTTGCTATTTAAGACTATTGTAATTATATTTTTTGGTCCATTAGTAATGCCAATAAAGCACTCTCCTGCATCTGGTGTAGTACCAGTTTTTAAACCATTTAATCCAAGTGCATTTTGCAATTGATGATTTGTATTTTTAAGTGAAGTTTTTATATTTTTGTTATTAGTTATAACAAGTTCACTTTTGTTTGCAATATCTATTATAGATTTAAATTTTTGAATTGCTAGAGTTAATTTTGTAAGGTCGTATGCAGTTGAATAGTTATCTTTTGAATCGAATCCCATTGGATTTGAAAAATTTGTGTTTGTTAATTCTAAGTTATTTGCATATTGATTCATTTTTTTCACAAATTTTGTTTCGCTTCCTGCGTTATGTTCTGCGAGTGCCATTGCGGCCTGGTTCGATGAATTTAAGAGGCTAGCCATAATCAATTCCAAAACACTATAGGTAGTATTAACTTTTAGATTGGCACTAGATCCTGGTATTTTCAAATGTTTTTCAGTAATTAATACTTCTTCATCTAGTTTGTTTTCAGACATTAAGATGTAAACTGTCATAAGCTTTGTTAAACTGGCAATCGGTAGTTGTTGATTGATGTTTTTCTGAAAACTAATTGTTTGACTATTTAAATCATAGCTTATAGCGCTTGTTGCAGATAATTCAGGGGTCGCATTTAAATTAAATGCTATAGGGGTTGCAGTGTTTTGAAACGTAAATAAGCTGGATAATAGAAGTAAAATGAATTTACTTAACATTTTATTCGGAAGTTATTTGTAGGGGATTAAGGTTTACTGTCCTATCGATTTTGCTTTCATCGCTAGTAACTTCTAATGGTGATTGGTACCATTCTTTTTGACCTTGTAAAATTAAATTTTCTAGTTTTTCTATGGGTGTAAAATAATCATAGTATGGTTTAAGATCCATACCTATTACTATCTCTGACAAAATTGGTACATCTGGATTTTCAACTGGTAATTCATTTACTTTATTAATAAGTGTTGTTTGTTTTATAGCTTCTATTACTTTTTGTTGTGTTAGATTGTAATAGTCTACTCTTGATTCTTTGACTTGGTTTGATTCTGCATTTGAAATTTCAGAAATTTCAAATCCTAACCTTTCTAAATGACTTGCTACTTTTCTTGCAAAACCTGGAATGTCTGTTCCATTTTTTACAACAATTTTCCCATGGTAACTCATAGTATTTGTATACTTTTTATGAATTTCTAAATACTTTTGTATATATGAATATTTAGGATCTATGGGTAATAGAACAAAAGCTTGATTATATTCTGATTTAGGAGGTACAAATAAGAAACCACCTTTGTTTGTTGGATCGTCGTGTATAACCAGGTTTTGTAACTTACCAATATCGAAATTTTTCAATGTTGAGGCTAGAAATAAGATGTCCTCAACTTGTATATTTGTCTTTATGTTACTCATAAGTGCGTTATATAGACTTTTAAGTTTAAGAGGGTTAGTTAAAATTTCTTTTGATTGAGCTTTGTCTTTAAGAGCAGCTATTAGTTGTTGTTGTCTTCTAGATCTGTCGTAATCTGAAGTTGTTTTTCTACTTCGGATAAATTTTAATGCTGTACTTCCATTAAGTGTTACAGGACCTTGTTTCAATGTAAAAGTTTCGAAAGTGTAATTAGGCCCTGGATAAAATGGGTCATAGATGAGGTTTTCATTGTAAATGTCTACTCCTCCAAGTGCATCGACAACATCTGTAACTGCTTCAAAATTAACTCCTATATGGTAATGTATTGGTACATTCGTAATGTTTTCTATTGAGCTTTTAAGTAGATCAAAGGCTTTTGTTTCTCCAAGTTTAGGTTCGTAATTTGCAAAAATACTGTTAACTCTTTGTGGAATTATATCCGGATGATTTATATATAAATCTCGAGGAATCGAAAGTAAGTATCCATTAGACTTTTTCGAATTTATACCTGCTAAGATTATTGTATCCGTTAAATCTTGCCCATCATGTCCAACACCTCCCATACCTACTATAAGAATGTTAGTGTAGTTGCTGTCATCAGTTGGTAAGTTATTTGAAATTGATTTAAATATAAAGCTTTCAAAACTATACTTATAAAAAGCATTAATACCTCCTATAATTACAAAAAAACATATCAATAATGAAATTAATTGTTTATGAGTTTTTTTCTTTTTAAGTTTGTGTTTAAGGTATTTTCTTAACTTGTAGCCTAAACCTCTTTTTTTAATTTTAATTATTTTAAAATTCATAAATGTGATATTTTATATACACTTAAGAACTAATATGTTTAAAAAATATTTATTATTAATTCTTATTTTCTTTTCTGGATTCTTTAGCTGGAATTATATTAATAATAATGATTTTTTATTAAAAAATCAAAATACATTATTAAATTTTTTTGATCATAATAAATTTCATTTTGATTTTAATCTAGATTTAGAAAATCATTTAATTAAAAGTGTATTTAATTCAAGTTATCAAGTTTCTGGAAACGCAGATATCTATTATTTGAATAACAATTTAGCAGGTTTTGTTAATTTGGGATTTGACTATTTAAAATTTCAACAGTTGAATTTTAGTTTTTTAGTCAATGATAATGATTTGTTCTTTCGTATTACTAATAATACTTTTGGAAGTGATTTAAATTTTGAATTCTTAGACCTCAAAAATTGGCAACGTATTAGTTTAGACAAACTAAGTTTAGATTTTTCAAGACTTGATCCTTTAACATATTTAGCGGTAGATGATTATTCAGGTGATCAGTTGAGATTTACTGCTTCTAAACAATTATTGTCTGAATATGATTTTTTAAAAAATGTAGAATTTGTAATGAGCGATGATCTTATTAGTTCTAATTCAAAATCTTTTATAGATTTTGATGTAAGTGCTAGTAAATTTTCTGGCCAACTACCAATAAATAAACCTAAAATATTTACAGAATTTCAAGATAATTTACTTGAGTTTTAATATTTTATTCTAATCTACTTGGTTATGAGATTAGAATTTTTATTTTTGTTTATAGCTCTTGGAATATTATTTAAATATATTTCTTTTTTTAGTTTTATTTTATTTGTATCTCTGATTATTTTTTGGACCTTTTTTTATAAAAAATATGTTTATGTAATCATATTATTTTTATTTGTATTACGTTTGTTTTTTTTTAATCCATTTTATTCCTTAGAAATTGATTCTCAAGTGAGGGGATATGTTTGTGGTTTTGAATCACACTTTAATGATTTTAAATTTGTAGACCTCTGTTTGGAAAGTGGTTCGAAAATAAATTTAAAAATACCTGCTTTTGAGAGTTTTTCATTTGGATCTTATTATGAACTAAATGTCTTATGTGAATTAATAGATGGAGAATATAAAAACTTTTATTTGACTCGTAATATACGTTTCCAATGCCTTTTGATAGACCACAAAGAACTTGTTAGTACAAATTTTGTGTACAACTTGTTTGCAAAGCTATTTACTATAAGAAAGTATGCTGAGAACAAATTGTTTGATAATATGCACTATCCGATAGCTGATTTGACTGCAGGTTTGTTATTTGGTTTTCGTGCAAATTTTGATGAGTTTTTTAAGTTTAATTTTACTACTTTAGGATTAACTCATTTGATTGCGATTTCTGGTTATAACGTAAGTTTGTTTTTACTTTTAGTTGATAAATGTTTTGCTTATATAAATAGAAAAAAACGTATGTATTTATATCCAATTTGTTTGATTGGTTTTATTTTTTTAACTGGATTTCAGTCATCTGTTATACGTGCTTGTATAATGGCCCAAATTCAACTTTTAGCTTTAAAAACTAAACGTCATTATAGTGCATTAGATGCCCTAATAGTAGTTGTTTTTCTTTTTTTATTTATAAATCCATATCAAGTTTATTATGATATTGGTCTTTGGCTTTCATTTTTGTCTACATTTGCGATTGTGATTTTGAGTCCCTTTGTAATGAATTTCATGTCTAAATATATAAAGTCTGACTTTATTGCAGAGTCATTTACTTTAACTTTAATAAGTTTCTTTGCTACATATTTGGTATCGGATTTGTTTTTTGATAATGCTAATTTGTTTTCAATTATTCCAAATTTACTTGTGGCACCGATTGTAAGTGTTTTAATGGTTATTGTTTTTCAATTTGTTTTTTTAGTATCTGGAATGTTTGAAGATTTTTATATTTATTTAATTAACTTGTTGGTTGATATTTTTGTATTAATTTTGAATTTTTCTACATTTCTTAATTATTTGATTTTGGAATTTTTATATTAGCATTTACAATATATAAAAACTTTTTTGTATGAATTTAAATATTAATTTTGATAAACGTTTTCAGAAGTTAAACGATGAACAAAAACATGCCGTGAGTGCAATTTATGGTCCAGTAATGGTTGTAGCTGGACCGGGTAGTGGTAAAACTGAGTTATTGAGTATGCGTGTTGCAAATATTTTAAAAGAGACAGATGTTCAAGCTAATAATATTCTTTGTTTAACTTTTACAGATGCAGCAACTAAAAACATGCAAGAGCGTTTATCTAAAATCATTGGAGTTAAGGCTTTTTCGGTTGGTATTTTTACTTTTCATTCTTTTTGTCAGTATGTTTTAAATCAGTATCAAGATTATTTTCAAGAATATGCTGATTTAGATTTAGCATGTGATGTTCGTAAGTTTGAGGTTCTCACTAGTAATTTAAATAATCTTTCTTTAGATAAAAAATTAAGAGTACGTGATATGCAGGGTAATTATGTATTTTTGAATGATGTACAGCGTATAATTACTGCATTAAAAAAAGCAAATTTAGATCCAGATACTTTTTCTGATTTACTTATTAATTTAGAGAGTGAATATGATAAGTTAAATAAAATTTTGTCAGAATTTTTTTCGAATCTAGGAGTGGTTAGATCTGTTAAGAATTTACCACCTTTGTATAATTTATTAGATGAAATACAATCGTATTCTGGAGAGGTTTTTAATTTTTTATCTTTTGAGTTAAAAAATGCCCTGGATTTGTGTGAACAAGATGAATCAACAAAACCTTTTACTGCTTTTAAAAATAAATTTCTTGCAAAAAATATTAATAATCAATTTGTTTTAAAGGATTCTTTAAAGATTGAAAACATAAACTCTTTAATTGAAATTTATAAAAATTACGTTAGTTTTTTTAGTAGCAATGGTTTTCGTGATTTTGATGATCTTATTTTAGATTTAAATAAGAAGCTTGAGGAGCACAAGTTACTCAGATTGAATTTACAAGAAACTTTTCAATTTATTTTAGTAGATGAGTTTCAGGATACTTCCGATGCTCAAATGCAATTAATTAATTTGTTGGCAAAACCAGTTGAGCTCGATTTAGAACCTAACTTATTAGTAGTAGGGGATGATGATCAATCAATTTATAAGTTTCAAGGTGCAAATATAAAAAATATTTTAAGTTTTTTAGCTGAGTATGAAAATGTTGAAACTATAATTTTAAATAAAAATTACCGTTCGAATCAAAAAATTGTTGATTTGTTTTCGAATGTGGTTACTAATAGTCAATCTCGTCTCTCTCAATTTTATCCATCAATTCAAAAAGATTTAGTCGCAGCAAACTCAAATGTGAAAATCGGTGATATTCATTTGGTTGAGTGTATGGATGAGGAGTCTGAGATGCATTTTATTTCTTCTAAAATAAACGAACTTAGTAAATCCATTCCTTTATCTGAAATTGCAGTTTTGGCTCGTGGTCATAAGGATTTACGTAATCTTGCTTCTTATTTATCTAATAATGGTATAGACGTTTCTTACGATAGTAATTTGAATGTATTTGATTTAGATATAATAAATTTGCTGTCAAAGATGATTATCTTATTAAGTCACTTTACTAAACCAACTATAAAGAGGGTGTATGATTTATTACCAGAAGTTTTTTCACACCCTGCTTTTGAAATTCCCACTAATGAAATGTGGAGTTTTTCTCGTGAGGCTTATTCTCATAGAAAAAAATGGGAAGATTTAAATATTGATAGTGAAAAATTTCCAAATATTCACAAGGCAATGTTGTTTTTTAAAGAGTTGTCTACAACTAGTTTGTCTGTATCTTTCAGAGTGATTTTAGATTATTTAATTGGTTCTAAGCAATTTGATATTCAAGAAAATTTATTTGATACACTAATTTTAAAATCACCAATTAATGATTATTTTTTATCGGGAAATGACCTTGATACATATCAAAATTTAGAAGGTTTAAAGGCATTTGTTTCTGCAATTGAACAATATTACAACACTTCAAATTTTGACATAAATCAAGTTGTTAACTACATAGAATTCTATCAAAGTGCGCATTTAAAATTAAACTTTAAATTATCGTTAAGTGGTCGTGATAGTGTTAAACTCTTAACAGCCCATGGCTCTAAGGGTTTAGAGTTTAATACTGTGTTGATTTATAATTCAACACATCATAATTGGGGTAAAGTAAAATCGAGAGCTAAATTAAAGTTACCAAGCTTTTTACGTTTAGAACCTGAGTCTGATAATAATGATGACTTAGTTAGATTGTTTTTTGTTGCGCTTTCACGTGCTCGAGAATCATTGTTTTTAACTTATCCAAAATTAGATTATAAAAATAAAGAAAATTTATTATTAGGTTTTTTAACTAATGCTGATGTAGATAAAATTGATTATAAAATTGATATATCAGATAGGGTTGATGTTTTAAAATCAGAACTAGTAAATGCTCACGAAGATGATTTTGATTCTAATTTTTTCTTGCAACCAATTGTAGATAACTTTGTGGTTTCAATTTCTGCAATTCTGTCTTTTGTTGATATTGTTAATTCTACGCCTCAGGAGTTCATGAAAAGTTATTTATTAAGATATCCTCGTGCAACCTCTAAACAAGCTAGTTATGGTAATTCTATTCATGCTGCGTTGAACTTTATAACTCAACATTTAAAGAATAATAATAAATTGCCTGATTTAAAATTAGTTTATGACCGTTATAAAAAAGAACTAGATAAACAGCCATTAACAATCTTGGAGCATACTCAATATTTAGAAAAAGGTCGTATTAAATTAGAGAATTATATGCAATGGCATTCTGAAGGTTTTTCAAAATATGACTTAGGTGAATATAATATGAACGGTGCTAATTTATATATTGAAGAGTTTAAGATTGCTGGTAGTTTAGATAGAGTTTTCTTTGATTTTGATAACAAACAAGTTAATGTTATTGACTATAAAACTGGTAAACCTTTCACAGATTTTGGTAAGGGAAGTGACAGTACAAAACTTAAAAGTTTTAAATATAAATTACAGTTAACATTTTATAAATATTTATTACAAAATCATCCTAATTACAAATCTAAGTATACTTTTGGAAAAGCTTTTATACACTTTTTAGATGCAGAACGAGTAGAGGATTCAGTCTTGTCTTATGAGCCTACAGAAAATGATATGCGTTTTTTAATGGAATTAATATCAGCAGTTTTAAAGAAAATTAAAACTTTAGATTTTCCAAATGTAGAAAACTATGAAAAAACTTATAATGGTATGCGTACTTTTATCGATGACTTAATTGCGGATAGAATTTGATGAATAGATTTAGAATTCTATTTCTAAGTAGACTGGACAGTGGTCTGATCCATGAATTTCTTGAAAGATTTGCGCATCAATAAGGTTATTTTTTAAGGACTTAGATACCAAAAAATAATCAATTCTCCAGCCAACGTTTCTTTGTCTGCTTGCTGTTCTATAGCTCCACCAAGAATATTGGTGAGGTTGTTGATTGAACTCTCTAAAAGTATCAATAAATCCGTGGTCTATTAATCTTTGAAATCCATCTCTTTCTTGATCTGTAAATCCAGCTGAAAAATGATTAGTACTTGGGTTTGCTAGATCAATTTCTTTGTGTGCAACATTTAAATCTCCGCAAACAATTACTGGTAGTTCTTTTTCTAAATTCGTAATGTATTCAAAAAAAGCGAGGTCCCATTCTTGTCTGTTTTCGAGTCTAGCCAAGTCTGCTTTGGAGTTGGGAGTATAAACATTTACAAGATAGAAATGTTCATATTTTACTGTTATTACACGACCCTCTCCTTCGTGTGCTGGATTATTAATGCCTATCGAGTATTCTATAATATTTGGTTTCGATAAAATGGCTGTTCCTGAATAACCTTTTCTGTCTGCTGAGTGATAAATCTTTTCAAAACCCGACATATCATCTATTTCTGTAGGAATTTGTGAACTTAATGCTTTTATCTCTTGTAATCCAATAATATCAGGATTAACTATTTGCATACTGTTTATGAATCCTTTGTTATGGCAAGCTCTTATGCCGTTTACGTTCCATGAGAGTAATTTGTATTTCATGAACTTATACTAGTTCATTATATTTTATACGTCCATCTTGATCATAAAAAATTGCTTGTGATTTTGGATCAATGTTATGTATGTACATAAATCGTTCGATAAACTCTTGAAACTGTCCTGAATTTGCGATTATGTGAATTTGCTCTTCTGGATTGAGTTGATTAAAACTTATTGCTGTGGCAATAGATATACACCTGATATGTTTTCTAAATTGAGTGTATTGATCGAATGTTGTTATATTAGCAATTGTAATTGGTAAATTCTGTACTTGTGTTTGGAATGTCACGTCTCTTCTTAGTTTGCTTATTGCTTGTGAATAAAAACTATTTCGAATTTCTGTATTACTTTTTAACTGAGTTGTAGGATTCATCATTCCGTAGTTCCAGATGTAATGTAGATTTTCACTTACTTGTTCTCCTGCAAAGATATTTCCAGTATTTGTTAATAGGTGAGCTCCAGAGTTTTGTAGATCTATTAGTTGATTATAAGAAGAATGAATCATAGTCAAAGTTTTTTCTGGTGCTTTAACTGCAATGTGGTTAACAAGTGCGTTAGCTAAAACTACTGTTGAGTAAAAACTACTTTGATTTGATAGAGGTAGAAGTATTTCGTTTGTATTTATCAGATCTACAATTTGTGTAACTAGATCTTGAACTTTATTTGATGTGGTTTGTGTTTTAGTTTGCGTTTGTAGTCCTGTTTTAATTCCAATTTCTTCAATTTCTTTAAATAGGTCTTGTTCTACTTGTGAATTAACTGAACTAGTAATCGTTGTGAGTTTGTGTCCAAATCCTCGTCCAAATACTTTTCTGTCTTCATTCAAGAAATGTGGATCTCTTAAGAAGTCTTGATTGTCTCTGTATTCTTGATATCCCATGATATAGAATATTTAATAAATAAAAAATCACCTGTGGGTGATTGATGGCAGTCCCAAGGGGAATCGAACCCCTGTTTCCAGGATGAAAACCTGGCGTCCTAACCACTAGACGATGGGACCAGTAATTTATGTATCAAGATACTAATATATGTAGTGTCTATTTGCAAGACTTTTTTTATTTTTCTAGACGTTTTTTTCGTGGGTCTAAAAATTTGATATCTTTTATTGGATTAAGTTCTTGGTTTTCAAAAATTGTTTGTTTTATAAATTCATGGCTACTAATATTTAGGATTTGGCTTTGAAGTAGATCATGATTTGTTTGGAGATTTTTTCTAGTTAACGTTATTTGTACTTGTTTATAATTTATTGTGTTTGATCGTGAAAGAATAAAAAAATATAAAATTGTTGATAAGAAGATTGTGATTATAAAAAATATATTTAAAGCCAAAAAAGTCTCTTTTATAATCAGAGACATTGGTTTTTTATATGTTTGGAGGAATTGACGCATAGGCTTATGGTAAGCTTATTACTTCCATATTAACATTTACAACTCCCTTGTTCAAATCAGCTATGCTTAAGAATGCTGTTTTTGACAAGTCAATTATTCGACCTTCTGTAAATGGTCCACGATCGTTTATAGTTACAGTTATATCTTTGTTATTTTCTCTATTAGTAATTCTTACAACGGCACCAAAAGGCAATGTTTTATGTGCTGCTGTTAATTTGTTTTGGCTAAAAACTTCTCCCGAGGCGGTTATTCTTCCTTCAAAAATATCTGCATAAAAGCTTGCATCTCCAAATTCAGAGGCGTTCGAGTCATTACTACTTTCAAGTGAGGCTGGATCAAATGGGTTGCTTACTGGAGCAGGTGTTTCTTGTTTTGTTTCTGTTGTTGTATTTACTTGAGGTTGAATGTCTGGTTTTGGAATTTCAATTGGTTCTGTTTTTTTTGTATACCAATCTATGTAATCTGAAATAAATTGAGCTACATGGCCTCTGTTTAATTCTCGTAGGGGATTTATATTACCCTCGCTATCTGTGTTGTTTATTTTTTGTGTTAGTGCAAATTGTAACCCATCGTAAAACCAGTCATTTTCGTTTATGTCTTTAGCTAATGGTACAGGGCTTATTTGCTGTAAATCTTTTGGTACTAATCGAAATAGTAAAGTATAAAGTTCTGCTTTTGTTACAGTTTTGTTTGGTTTAATTGTATTGTCTGTGTATCCAGTTATCAGTTTTCTAATTACAGCTTCTTTTAGTGTATCAATGTACCATGCATTTTCTTCAATGTCGGTGAAGCTTAGTTTTCCATATTTTGATGCATCAAATGGTATTTTGAAAGTTATTTGGTCTTCTTTTGGAAGTGTTATCGTTTCTCCATTAACAACCACCTCTGCACCTTTTGGAAGAGTGAATGTTTCTTCTGAGTATATTTTTGGAATATCTAGACAAGTTAATAGTAATTTAACTGTCGCTGCACGTGTAATTTTTTTATCTGGTTTTACAGACTTATCTGCATAACCACCTACACATCCTTGTTTGTTAAGTTTCATTATTGCGTCGTGATATGGATGTGATTCTGGTAGGTCTATAAAGTTTGCAAATGCAAGTTGGCTAAAAAGTAGTGATAAGGTAGTTATTGCCAAGAGGGATTTAAATTTCATTATTACTTTTTTTTAATTGTTATATATCGATATTTACCGAAACCTTTTGATTCTGTTTGTATATCAGTGTGATTATTTGCGATAAATGTGTGAACAGTAGCTCTTAGCATTGGTGACATAGGAGGTAGAGACTGTTCTTTAGATGTTTGATTGAGTTTATCAATGTATTTTTCAGCAATTGCTATAGATTTTTCTTTTTGTCTAAAAATATAATTATCTATATCTAATTTGATATGAGGTACTTTTGGAAATTTCTTTTTCAGCATTAGTTTAAGTAAATGGTTGATATGACCAATGTTTTCACCGTTTTTACCAATTACTTTACCTGCATCTTTGCAGTCGATGTTTACGTGATAAACATCTGAGTTTTCTTCTGGGATATTTTCTACACTGATGTGACTGTATTCAATATCAGTTGCTGTGAGAAAGTTCCCAAGAATTTCTTGTATATATTCTTCCATAGTAATTACTTAGATTTGTTTATTATAAGTTGTTGGCCAATTCCAAATAGCGTCGATACGGCCCAGTATATCCCAACTCCAGCGGGAAGACTTGCTGCAAATACAGCAATTAATGCTGGCATTACTGTTGACATTGTTTTTTGCATTTGCGCTTGTGTTTTGTCTGATGGTTTTGCCGCAGCGTTTTGAGTTAGATGAATTTGGATAAATTGTAATGCTGCTACACATAGAGGTAGTATAAATAAATTTCTTTCAGTTAAATTCATTCCAAATAGATGTGGGTTTATTTCAGAAATATTTATTTGAGAAATAAATTCATAGATAAAAACTTGCATATCTGGGTTTATACCAGCTTGAACAACATAGAATATTGCTATAAGTACCGGTAACTGTATAAGAATCGGTAAAATTCCTGACATAGGATTCACTTTCTCAGTTTGCCATATCTTAAGTGTTTCTTCTGCTATTTTGGCTTGGTTGTTTTTATACTTTTCACGAATTTTGTTAAGTTTTGGTTGAATTTTAGCCATTTTCTTTTGAGCTTTTAAAGCTTTTTGATTTGTATTAAAAAGTGCTAATCTGATAATTAAAGTTAGAAATATTATTCCAAGTCCTAGATTTTTAGTTGGACTTAAATTTACTAGATACATAAACAGGTTATATACTGGTTTATAAAAAACATTTAACCAAAGTTTTCCGAAAAAGCCTCTGTTTTCAAAACTAAATTGATTAGACTTTAAATCGTAATTTTTATCTTTAATTTTCAGAGTTGTAGAAATAAAATAGTCTCCATTTTCTTGAAAAAGATTGTTAGACCAGTATTTATACTGAAGTATATGTTGTGATTGAGGTGGTATAGAAAAGTTGAGTAAGTCTTTAACTTCTTTTGATTCACAGTTCAACTCTGGATTAAAGCTAACCTTTTCGGTATTACCAAATGCTGTTTTATTAACCGTGAATGGTTGTTTATTGCAATTTAGGTTGAAACTAAGTTGTTCAGCTGTGTTGTTGTATATTTTTAGTCCAAAGGGTTTGTGTTTTCCGTAATTTTGTTTAGTTGTTGTTAAATATAGTGGTTGGTATTCATTAGATGTTGGTTTTGGACTTGCGGATCCTAACTGTATAAGTAAACTTATTCCAAGGAATATAAGTAGGTAGTTGAAAAATTTAGATTTCATTATAAGGATTATTAATTTCTGATAATATTTCTGTGATTTTTGTACTCATTATTTGATATGTTTCTTGAGTTTCAGAAGGAGTTTTTAATAATATTATAATAAACTGAAAATCACTTAACTGACAAACGTTTTTAGTTAATATATCTCGAATTTGTCTTTTAAATTTGTTTTTTTGTGGTTTGTTAAGTTTCAGTTTTTTTGAAAAACTTATACAGACTCCTGTTTCTTTTGTTGTTTTTACATATTTAATTGCAAAAAGGTCATTGCTTAGGCTATGACCTTTTCTAAAGAGTTGTTGAATTTGTTTTTTGTTTAAGGTTTGAAGTTTCAAACTTATACAGTTAATTTGTGTCGTCCTTTTTGTCTTCTTCTTTTTAAGACTCGTCTACCAACTGCTGATAAAGATCTTCTTAGAAATCCGTGGACTCTTTTTCTTTTTTTAGTCTTGCTTTTACCGAGCATGATTATTTAGTTATTTTTAAGTACGATTACTTTATACATTTTTTGTCTTCTAGTCAAAATTTTTTTTCTAAAAATTCAAATTACGGTTTTATATGCAATTGATTTAGTATAAAATATTTGTGCATGTTATAAATTTTTATGTCTAAACGTCTTTTAAATTCTTATTTTCGTTCGATTGGGCCATCTGATAATACCTTTATAGAAAGCTATGTTGCAAGTTCTGAATACAATAATTCTTTATTAAATTTTACTATTTTATTACAAATTAATAATAAAATTGATGAAGTTCCTGAAATTGCTGAACAGTTTGTGGATGTTTTTAAAAAATCCTTTATAGATTCTACAAAACAGTGGTTTGATCGTTTCGAAGATGCTATTTTCAATTGTAATGAATTCTTATTAGAAATATGTGATAAAACACTACTTTCTAGGAGAGATTTTAATATTGTTGTTACTGGTTGTATCAATAATAAAATTTTATTTTCTAAAGTTAATTTCGGTGAAATTTTCTTACTTCGTGATGGTTCTTTAAATCATTTATCTGATTCTATGCAGACTGAGTCTGAATCTGAATTTTTATTTACTTCAGTTGCTAGTGGTAACTTAGAACCTGGTGATAAGTTTTTACTTACTTTAGATAGACTTCAAAGATATTTGTCTGTAAGGCAAATTGAATCATTAATTGCTACTACAAATGATGATGAAATGATGGATAATATAGAGTCATCTATCGTAAAAGATTTAGAATCTCGAATCGGATGTCTTTTGTTATCAGTTGAAAATACAGTGGATAAGCCTGTTAACGATGACTCTTCTTTAAGTAGAAGTTTAGTTAATATGCTTAAAGGTAGGGGATTTATGGTTGATTCAATGACAAAGAAAAATTTATATGTGGTATTATTTTTCTTAATATTGATTTTAGTTTTTGGTTCATATGTTTCATTTACACGTGTTTTAGAATTACGACAAATGGAAACATACAATGCCATGCTGGATGAGGCCCGTTTAATTGTTAGTACTGCCAAGAGCCAAACTGATAAATCTAGAGCTGCATTCACGTTAAAATCTGCAGAGGAAAAATTAGATAAACTTAAAGATGTAAAAAGTTTATCAAAGCAAATTAATAATTTGAAATCTGAAATCTCCGAAACGTATGCTTCAATAGATAATGTTCGTTTATTTAAGAAACCGGAAATTTTAGTTGATTTAGATCAGAACTATCCCGGTTCTTTTGTAAAATCTTTAGCTGTTTTAGATAATAATTTAAATGTTTTTACAGATAGTTTTAAATTAGAAGCCTTAAGTTCTTTTATAAAAGATCCAATTGCGTTCTCTAGTAAAATTAATATTACTCAGTCTTCTTTTATGCCTGATTTAGCTGCAAATATTATTTTAGATGACGAGTCTAATGTCTATAGTTTTGAAAACAATTCATTAATAGATTTAGATTTAAATACTCTCAATTTAGGATCTGTTGATTATATACAATCATATGGTAGAAGATTGTATATTTTAGATACTACAAATAAACAAATTTATAAATCACAACGTGTTAGAAATATTCTCTCTACTCCATCTAGTTATTTCCCAGTTGCAATAGATGATCTAGCAAATGCGAAGTCTATTTCGATTGATGGGTCAGTTTATGTTGCCTTTAAAGATGCATCAATAAAACAGTATTATCAAGGATCTGAAAATACTTTTTTCAAACTGGAATCAGAACCTTTAACAAAGTTAACAACTATCGATGGTATGTTCACAGATTTTGATCATGACTACCTTTATGTGTTGGAATCTAAAGCTAATAGAATTGTAAGGTTTTATAAACAGAATGATGGTGATTTAGATTATGTTGATCAAATTTCTTTTCCAGATATTCGAGATGCGAAATTTATGTATATAGATTATAATTCATCTAAAATTTATTTAGCGAACGATAAAAAAGTCTACTTATTAAATGTAGATTTAAAATAAATCTTATTTTAAAGAAAAAAGCCTCAATTGAGGCTTTTTTTATTTGATGATAAATATTTCTGAAAGTAATTTGTGTTTGAGTAAATGATCTAAATTTTCTTGGTTGTTGTAATGTAGAGTCATTAAAGTGTCACCTTTAGAAACTTTGTCTCCAAGTCTGCATTCCATGTATACTCCAGCAGACTTGTCTTTTGGTGCTCCTAGCATTAGTGCAGTTTTTGATACATTTTTTATGTGTATTTCTTTTACTACTCCAGATTTACCTGCTTTTAGTGCATGTGTGTGTTTTGCTGGTTTAACTTTGAATGGAGCAGGACCTTGTGCTTCCATAATTTTTTCAAATTGTTTGTAAGCTTTACCACTATCAAGAGTTTCCTGAGCTAATTTGTAACCTTGTTTCTTTGGTGCTTTTCCTGCCATTTCAAGCAGCATACCTGCCATTTTAAGAGCTTTTTCTCTTAAGTCTTTTGGTGCATCTGCTTGGCATTTTAATGTTTTAATAACGTCTTGGGCCTCTAAGTATGCCCCTATACCTTTACCAATAGGTTGTTCACCTTTTGTTAAGATAACTTTTAATTTTAAGTCTATGAGTTTTGCGATTTTTTCAAAGTTTTTTCTCCATGTTTTTGCTTCACTGTAAGTTGCTTTAGCATGTTTTCCATAGGGGATATCTATTAAAACATGTGTTGAACCTGCTGCTTTTTTCTTAGCTAAAACTGACGCTAGAACCATTCCAGTAGGATCTAGGTTCATAGAATGTCTTACTTCGATTAAATTATCATCAGCATCTGCTAAATCAGATGTACCACCCCAAATAATAAATCCTTTTGCTTTTTTAAGTATTTCAGGGATTTTATCAAAATCTACTGTTACGTTTGCTAAAACTTCCATTGTATCTGCTGTTCCTGCGGGAGAGGTAATAGATCTAGTTGATGTTTTTGGCATATTACAACCTAGTGCTGTCATAATTGGTACCATTACCATTGTTGTTCTGTTTCCAGGAACACCGCCAATACAATGTTTATCTACTACTATTTGATTTGGTCTAAATTTAATTTGATTACCGTTTTCTACCATTGCTTTTGTAAGATCTGCTGTTTCTTGAAAACTAAATCCATGTACGTATCCACCAGCTACGAAATAGGCAAGTTCCGTTGCTTGTAAATTACCTTCTACAACATCTTTTATAATTTCATTGATTTCTGACTGAGAAAGTTTTTTACCATCTAGTTTTTTCTTTATATAAAAAGTAGAAAGAGGTTTACCCATGTTTTCTACTTCTACTTTATGAAGTTTTTTCAACCCTAGTCTTTTAATTGTATTTGAAAAAATACCGATACTTGTTTTTTTTCTATGATTATTTAAATCAACAATTACATTTTTAAGAGTTTCATTGTTTTGTGAATTAATAAGTTCAACACGATCACCTGCAGACAGTTTTAATCTTGCTGCCTGATCTTTGTTTAAAACAATATGATCTTTGTTTCCAGAGTCTATATTGACTTCGAAAAATGAGTATTTCATTGGGAGAGATTATTTATTATTTTTACCATTTGAATAGATTCTTGAGTTTCACATACTAAGTGAGTTGCGGGTATGAATCCTTTTATTAAATTCATTATGTCATATGTTACCTGAGGAGCGTTAAAACTAATACCACCTCCGAATACTATTGCATTTACATTATTACATAATCCAGCATATGCCGAAATATATTTTGCCACTCTATAGCAAAATGCGTTGTATGCTGTGTTAATTTCTGGGTTATTATCTTTATTTTCAATAATATCTTTCATGCTTGAATATTTTTCTGAAAGACCTAGTAATCCAGATTTTTTATTTAGGATTTCATTTAAGTCTAAATTTGGTTCGTTTGTTTGAATATAATTTATAATTCCTGGATCTAAATCTCCAACTCGTGTACCCATAATTAATCCTGCTAGGGGAGTAAAGTCCATAGATGTATCTACTGCCTTACCATTTTGCACTAATGTTACTGAGCAACCATTTCCTAATTGAACACTAATTATATTATGTTTTTGTTTGTCGAGAGAAGCTTTTTTTATAGCTTGTTCTACTAAATTTGCATGGGCGATTCCATGAAAACCATATTTGCGTATGTTATACTTTTCTCTAATATTTTTGGGTATTGCAATTGTGTGTGCAAAATCTGGAATGTCTTTAAAAAAACCGGTGTCAAAAACTGCAAACTGCTTGTGATCAAACATGTCTTTGCATGTTTTTATACCAATTAAGTTATTTGGATTATGTAGTGGAGCTAAAGGACAGGCTTGTTCTATTTGCGCAATAACTTTTGGTGTAATTTCTTCGGCAAGTTTTATAGAGTGTCCCGAGTGTACCACTCTGTGAATAATGATATCTACTGATTTTATTTTTGTGAGCATAGTTTTTAAAACTTGTTCAACTTGATTGTTATGGTACTTGAAATAGCTTTCAGTAATTTCCTGATTTTTGTTTATTAAATCTAGTTTAATGCTAGAAGAACCTATATTTACTATTAAATAAATCATTTTATTTATTTACTTCTATACTAGTAATGGCAGATATGTTTATAACATCTTGCATAGAGCAACCACGAGATAAATCGTTAACAGGTTTATCTAAACCTTGGAACACTGGTCCTAATGCAAAAGCATGTGCTAATCTTTCGGTTAGTTTATATGCAATATTTCCACTTTCTAGATTTGGGAATATTAAAATATTTGCATCGCCTTGAATAGGAGAGTCTTTTTTAAGTTTTCTTTTGGCAATGCTTGGTACTAAGGCTGCATCGACTTGTAAATCACCATCAATTGCTAAATCTGGTCGTTTTTGTTTGGCTATTTCTGCAGCATTTGCCACTTTTTCAACACAAGGGTGGGTAGCTGAGCCATGGGTTGAAAAACTAAGGAATGCTATTTTGGGTTTCATACCAAATTTAATTGCTGTTTCTGCTGTGTCGATTGCTATTTCTGCTAATTGTTCTGCTGTTGGGTCTATATTAACGGCACAGTCGGAAAATATTAACGCTTTGTCTTCGAGTAGAATAAAGAAGAAACCACTAACTCTATGGTATTTGTCTTTTGTGCCTATAATTTTTAAAAGTGGTCTTAGTGTGTCGGCTGTAGTGCTGGTGGCACCCGTAATTATTGCATCCGCCCTATCGTGTTTAAGTAAAAATGCACAAAAATGATGAAAATTATCAAGGTCTTTATGTGCTTGTTCCAGGCTTTTGCCCTTTTCTTTTGTAAGTAAATACCACTGTTTAATGTAGTGTTCTTTAAGTGTGTGTTGAATTGATGGATCGAAAATTTCAACAAGTTCTATTAAGTTTGGACCGTATTGCTGAATTTTACTTGTCAGAGAACCGACATCACCAAATAAAATTGGTTTAGCGAGACCTAGTTGTGCAGATTTTATAGCACCTTCCAAAACTCTTTCGTCTATATCTGCTTCTGGGTATAAAATCCGAGCTGGGTTGTTTTGAGCTTGTTCGAAAATCTGTTCTATGAATTTTTGTTTTTGATTCATTTGGTTGCTTTATTCAGTTTATATATTAACTTAAATAAATCTTTGCTTGAAAATTTTTTACTTTCATTAATAAAATTTTGTTTTCTAAGATTGTCAAAAATATGTTGTGTTTCTAGTTTTGTTTTTTTATTTATTTTTGCAAAACCATAATCAAAACCTTTCAAATAATGAATATCTCCGGTTGCTATAAGTGGTTTTTTGTATTTTTTTGACACGAGTTTGCTTAGTATATTTGGATTAATAAGGGTTGAACAAAAGTAACTGTGTTCAATTGCATCGAATAAGTCAATGTGTTTTAGTAGTTTGAACATTAAGCTGGTTGATGATGGGTGAAATGGGTGAGCGGCAATAATAAAACACTTAGGGTGTTTGTTTTTGTATAATTTAAGATCTGTAAAAGTTTGAATTTTTTCAGAGTCTTTAGTCGCATTAATAATAAGTACATGTTTTTTTTGAATTGTTTTTTCTATTCCTGGAATTAATAAAATGCCTTTAGATTTTGCGTATTCTGAAAGGCTTTGGTTGTATATTAATTTGTCGTGACAAGTAAAACTGAGCACTTTGTAATTAAGCTTTGATGCCTTGTCGATTGCTTGTTTTGGTGTGTATTTAATATTGTCTATTGGGTCGCCTTGAACATGCAAATGCAGTTGAATCTTCATTAATTTGTTATGTTGTTTATAGCGTCGGCTGCTTGCTGGATTTCTTCTTGAGCTTTTAATACATCTTGATAAGTTTCTTCGATTTTAGCTGATGCTTTTTTTACATCTTCTGTGGTTTTTTCGATTCTTTCTTTCACTTCTTTAGTTGTGTTTTCGAATTCTGTTTTTGTTTTAGTATAGTTGTCTTGAACTTGGTTTGTAGTTTGTTCTACAAAGTCTTTGGTTTGTTCATATGTCTTAATAGCATCGTTTTGTGCTTGCTCAACAATTGCGCAACCAGAAAGAATTCCGCTTATAATAAGGATAGGGAGTATGAATTTCATGTTATTTGAATAGATCTTTAAAGCTTCCGTTAAAATCTCTTAAAAAGTTTTTAACGTCTAAAATATCGTTCGTTGAAACAGATTTATGGGTAAGTGCTTTGTGTTCTCTTGTTGAATTATCCAAAAGTTGCA
>Ga0163109_10000861_pt1 | contig 23924 bp, 18 predicted proteins | sample CRUFie1St13metaG_FD_108704 | JGI IMG/M metagenome (GOLD analysis project Ga0163109, IMG submission 108704) | Marine microbial communities from the Costa Rica Dome - CRUD Field 142mm St13 metaG | ecosystem: Environmental > Aquatic > Marine > Oceanic > Photic zone | place: Costa Rica: the Eastern... | reverse complement strand
GTTATCTCAGGAAATGCCTAAATGTGATGGCAGCCATAAGGGACAAGCCCCATTTGAACACTGATTCTTATGAAAGTAACTTATCGCGCAATTTTATTCATACTCTGTACTCTGCTATGGTACCCGTCCCAAACTTGTTTGGCACAAAGCAAAGTAAAAAAGAAGGCCGAAGCCTGGTACAATGAGGGAGTACGCTTGGAAAATGCGGGTATGCAGGATGCGGCTTTTTATTGTTATACCAAAGCCATAAAGAAACAAAAAAGTTATGCCCTTCCATGGATGGCGAAGGCGAATATGTTGTATAGTAACGACAGCCTCACTTCAGCCTATGAAGTATTGATAAATGGCAGAAAACATATTGATAAATCCAATTTTAAGATTGACTACGGCTTGGCCCTCTACAGTTTTTTATTGGGGGATTATGTTGCGGCTCAAAGGCACATGGAATCGCTCTTAGAGTATAAGCCGCGTTTTTCTTCCGTCTTTAATTATGAGGTGTCGATTTTAGCAAAGAGTATTGTCTTAGCCGATAGCCTTGTTCGAAACCCACTTAACTATGCGTTAAATATTCTTTCAGAAAATGTGAACTCGGAATATGATGAGTACTTTCCTTCCTTGACCGTGGATGGTGAAAAGTTGTTCTTTACACGATTAGATCCTCGTCATAATACATCAAAGCAAAGATGGAATGAAGATTTATACTCTTGCATTCAATTGGAGGGGGAGTGGTCTCCAGCTCAACCTCTTCCGTCTTCAGTAAATTCAAAAATGAATGAGGGTGCGAATACAATAAGTAGCGATGGAAGAGAATTGTTTTATGCTGCTATGTATCATCAACGAGGCGATATGAACCTCTATTCCTCAAGATATTCTAATAATCAGTGGACCTCGCCAACACCGATATCCCAGGAGGTTAACAGCCCTTCATGGGATTCTCAGCCATGTTTATCAGCGGATGGGTCCATGTTGTTTTTCACTTCGAGTCGTCCCGGCGGTTTGGGAAACTCCGACATATATGTTGCTCGGCGTGATTCTAACAATACATTTTCACAAATTGAACAGTTACCTTATCCAATCAATACTCCTGGGAATGATCAGCGTCCACATTTTCATCCTGATGGAAAGACGCTCTATTATTCTACAAATGGCTTGCCCGGTATGGGAGGGAGTGATTTGTACAAAACTGAACTCAACGATGATGGCACTTGGTCAACACCGATTAACCTAGGCTTCCCTATCAATTCATTTAAAGATGAACGTGGAATATTTGTGAGTGGCGATGGTCGACTAGCCTACATATCTACGGATAGACCAGGCGGAATGGGCGGCATGGATATTTATCAATTTGAATTACCCCAGTCAATAGCTCCTCGTACTACCGCTTACCTAAAAGGAACTGTACTTGATTCACTCTCAGGCCAACCCATTGCTGCCACCATTGAGATTTATGACTTGACGCGCGCTAAAACCTATCGTACACTCAATGTTGATGCCATGTCGGGATCCTTTTTGATTGCGATTCCAGGTAGCTTTAACTATTCATTTCATATCACCTCGCCTGGCAAGATTCCCATTTCAAGAACACTTACTTCGGACACCATCTTTCGCTCAGGGGAACTCCTCAATGAAGAATTTCTCTTGTCAAGTCCTAGTATCGGAAACCAGTTTCGGTTAAACAATGTCTTTTTTGAAACCAATAGTGCTGTACTAGAGGAAATCAGTCAACAGGAACTGCAACTTGTGGCGAATTGGATGGCAACGGTTGAGGATGAGGTTATCTTCGAATTGCAGGGCCATACGGATAATAGAGGAAGCGTGGATTGGAACCTCACCTTATCCCAACAAAGAGCGGATGCTGTGCGTAATTACCTTGTTTCGATAGGTATTCCTGCGGATAGATTGATTGCCCGTGGTTTTGGGATGACTCGACCAATTGATACCAATGAAACTGAAGAAGGCCGGGCTAACAATCGTCGAACGGAGGTTCACTTTCGGTGATTATCGATACTGAAAAAGTAAATCACAAATTCGTTCACCTTTTAGAAGTGTTTCTTGAAATTCGTCCTCTGGTATTGAATCATAGGTGATTGCACCTCCCGAAGTGAAACTTAAAAAGCGCTCTTTTTCTTGGTAAAGTACACTGCGAATCACCACATTAAAATCAAAGTTTCCATCAGGAGAGAAATAACCAATGGTTCCGGAAAAGATACCTCGACGCGACATTTCAACCTCATCGATCACTTGCATAGCACGAAACTTTGGCGCACCTGTCATCGATCCCATTGGAAAAGAGTTTCTTATGACATCAATACTTGAGTAGTTCTTGTCAATTTTGCCACGTATGGTGGATACCATTTGATTGATAGTCCGAAAACTTTGTACCTCAAACAAGTTTTCTACGCGTACCGTTCCGGGTTGTGATGTTTTGGCGAGATCATTTCGAACGAGGTCGACAATCATAACATTTTCAGCTCTTTCTTTAGGATTCGAAGCGAGTGATTCACGTATGGCCTCATTTTCCTCAGGAGTATTTCCAATAGGCGCCGTGCCTTTTATAGGCTGACTTATGATCTCATCGCCCTGTCTTCTTAGATAGCGTTCGGGACTAAAGCTAAGAATGTGCAGCCCTTCATGCTTTACATAAGCTGAAAATGGAGAGCGTAATTCGTCATTTATTCGTAGAAAGGTGGTTAATGGGTTGATTCGAACCTCATAGGAGGCTAACTCTCTGCATAAGTTCACCTCATAGACTTCGCCATGTCGAATCAAGTTTTGAATATGTCTTACCCTCTCTAGATAGGCATCCTTATTCATATTGCTGAACAGCTCAATCTTCTTGGAGAATGGTTCCTTAGGAAGCTCATAAGCGTTGATGACATTCACTAGTGCCGTAGCCTCTAGGAAATTTCGATTTACCGTGAGTTTATTTCCCGACATGCGAAATAGAAATCTTGGTTTGAAGAACAAGAGTTCAGGGGAATGCAGGCGGTTTGGGTGTTGTGATGTTAAAGGTTCAACATCATTTTTTAGGTCATAGGATAAAAATCCAAAAAGCCAAGATTCTGAATATCTCTGATGAAAGTCTTCAAGCAAATCAAAGGCCCCGGAAGGCTCAGTAAGCACAAGTGTTTTAAGGGAATCTACGGCAAGCACCCAATCGTAGTGTTGCAACCGATCGCCATATCCATTGCTATCATAAAATGCAAAGGTGGGGAATTGATTTGCCCAAGCCAGTGCTTCACGACGAAATTCGGAGGGATTATTGATGTGAATTGAAGTGCTTTCCATTCTATCTAAACCCCCAATATACTTAGTTTTTCGCGCTCAGGTCCATAAGATAGATATCGAATGGGAACAGAAAGTTTTGTTTCAAGGGTATGGATATAATCCTGGAGATTAGGGTGAAGGGATCCATCTTTTGTGGCTGTCCATCCAGGAAGGCTATGGTAATTTACTTTAATTCCAGGGTCGTCTAAATCGAATGGTACGCCCTTTATCTCTTCACCATCTAGCGTATAGGAGTTGGCCACCGATATATCTCCCATGTCCTCTAAGACATCCACTTTAGTCATGGCAATTTGGGTTACTCCATTGATTTTAATGGCATAATTCAATAAGGGTATGTCCAGCCAGCCACATCTTCGAGGTCGGCCGGTAGTTGCCCCGAACTCACCTCCTTTTTTTCTGAGAAGGTCACCTTCTTCTCCATGTAATTCAGAGGGGAAAGGCCCACTTCCCACACGAGTGCAATAGGCTTTGGTGATTCCAATAACATCTCGAATGTTTTGAGGGCTTACGCCTAAACCCGTGCAAGCTGCCGCCGAAATGGTATTTGAGGAAGTCACGAAGGGGTAGGAGCCATACTCGATATCTAATAGTGTCCCTTGGGCACCCTCTGCAAGAACATCTACTCCTTTTTCCAAAGCCTCATGAAGGAAGAGTTCACCATTCACAATGGGCAATGATCGCAAGAAATCAATGCCTTTCATAAAGGCACTTTCAGCTTCAGCTAAAGCATCTTGATCTACCATAAAGTCAGGATACAAGCTTAGTACTCTCATGTGTTTCGACTTGAGCTCCTGGTATTTTTCCATAAATCGCGGGGAGATGGCATCGCCTACACGAATTCCATTACGTCCCGTTTTATCCATATAGGTTGGGCCAATGCCCCGCAGAGTAGATCCTATTTTCCCGGCACCTTTGGCATGCTCTGAGGCGGCATCTAAGAGACGATGTGAAGGAAGAATCAAATGGGCTTTTTCCGCAAGACGCAATTGACGTTGTAGATCTAAATCATATTCTGAAAGGCTTTCTATTTCTTTTCGAAGTGTGGCGGGATCAATGACCACACCATTACCTATTAGATTAATCACTTCAGGGTAAAGAATACCTGAAGGAACGGTATGTAACACGATTTTTTTGCCATCTACTACAAGGGTATGACCTGCGTTAGGACCTCCCTGAAATCTTGCAATAATTGGGTATTGAGGCGCCAAAAAATCCACAATTTTCCCTTTTCCTTCATCGCCCCATTGGAGACCGAGGAGTACGTCTACTGCCATAACTTTTTCTTCTAAGAAAGTTTATCAATACCCTCTTCGTCTGAAGCACATTCCACAAATACTTCAATGAGTTTTGTGATTTGCAAGAGCTGACGAAGTTGCTCTGGTATGTTTACCAAAACTAAGTCTCCTCCTGCATTACGTGATTTGGATAATGTAGTCAATAATACGGAGAGCCCCGTGCTATTTACATATTTTAAATGGGTAAGGTTGAGTACAAAATTTTTATGTCCTTCTGCAATCTGATTTTTTATAAACTCCAGAGTGGGCTGACTGTCCGCTTCACCAAGGAGGTTGCCTTCGAGCGCAACGATGGAAACGTTGCTATTTACATAGTGGGTAAACTTCATAGTGCCAATTTACACATTCACATTTGCATTAAACGAGCATTTTACAGGGCTTTTTCACACGATGATTTTTTACAGTGGCCATAAAGGTGAAGGGCGTGCTTTTCCACCTGAAATTCTAGCAGTTCTCCCATTGTTTCCCGAATCATCTGAATTCTTGGATCACAAAATTCAATAACTTTCTCACAATCTAAGCAGATCATATGATCGTGTTGTGCATAACCAAGGGTTGCTTCATACTCCATATGCTGATTGCTGAACTTATGGGTGCGCAGTAGTCCATATTTTTCAAGGAGGTCCAAAGTGTTGTATACTGTGGCCAAGCTCACTGAAGTTTCATCCTTTTTGATAAGATGGAAAATATTTTCTGCCGTGAAGTGCCCTTCATGGGAATAGGCTGCCTTTAGGATGGTGATTCGGGTCGGGGTGTTCCTCAATCCGTCACGTTCAATATTTCTCTTGTAAATAGAAATGACTTCATCAATAGAAACTCTCATAGTGTTCTTTAAATATTATGGTGTAAGGTAGTGTGATCATCAATCCTCTCAACGGATACAATTCCTTCTTGCTTTTTGAGATTATCCAAGATGTATTGAAGTTCATTTTGGTTATTGACAAAAAGGGAAATGTGTCCTGTGAATATACCTTGGTCGCTCTCAAAACTCAAGGATTTAATGTTGATATTCAACTCATGACTAATTCGTTGTGTAACCCGGCTTACTACACCCATTCCATCAATACCCCTAAGCTGCACATGGGCAAGAAATGATGTTTTGAGTTTTGAAGACCAACTGGTCTGCACAATTCTATAGCTATACTTTGACATAAGCTGTACGGCATTTGGACAGTTTACACGATGAATTTTTATGCCATCGTTAAGCGTGATAAATCCAAATACATTATCTCCAGGAAGCGGATTACAGCATTGTGCAAAGGAGTGGTCAATACTTTCGGATTCCTCACCCATGATGAGCAATTCTCCTTTACGTTGCAGATTTTGAATAACCGTTTCTTCGACGGACAGCTTGGGCTTAGACTTACTTACCTTGCGTACAAGCTGTCCATTTTTTAATGAGAACTTAGCCCAGATTTTGGAGAGGTTGAGCCCTTGTTGAATTTGAAGGTAAAATTCTTGACTATCGGGTAAATCGAGGACTTCAAGAATCTTGTTAATGTTTTCTTGAGTTACTGGAATGTTTTGTCTTTTAGCTTTCCGGTCGAACATGGATTTACCCTCTTTCGCTAGAGCACGACGTTCATGTTTAAGCGCTCTTTTTATCGCTGAGGTTGCCTTACTGGTTTGAGCAATGCTCAACCAATCCTCTTTAGGCCTTTGTTTTCGAGAAGTTAAAATCTCAATTTGATCACCGGTTTTTAATTCGTAACTCAATGGCACCAATTTCTGGTTTGCCTTGGTAGCGATGCATTTATTCCCAATGTCACTATGAATTTCATAGGCAAAATCAAGGGCTGTTGCACCGCGTTTCAAACGACGAAGTTCTCCTTTAGGTGTAAAGCAATACACTTCATGGCTAAACAAATTACTCTTGAATTGATCGACAAGTTCAAGGGCATTTTGTTCTTTGTCCTCAAGCAAATTTCGCACGTTCTCTAACCATGGATCAATGGCCTCTGATGATTTTTCTAAATCGGCATTGCCTTCTTTGTAAATCCAATGTGCGGCAACTCCACGCTCCGCAATACTGTGCATCCGCTTTGAGCGAATTTGTACTTCAACCCATTTACCTCTGGGACCCATAACTGTAGTGTGCAAGGATTCGTAGCCATTAGATTTTGGATTGGAAATCCAATCTCTCAGCCTAGTTGGATTATGCTGATAGAGATTTGTAATGCTTGAAAAGACGGCCCAGCAATCGTCTCGTTCAGTTTCGACGGGACTATTTAAAATGATCCGTATGGCAAAAAGATCATAAACCTCCTCAAAGGTTACTCCCTTCTTAACCATTTTCTTCCATATGGAATGAATGCTTTTGGGTCTCCCAAGAATTTCACAGTCAAATCCCTTTTCATCAAGCAACTCTTTGATGGGTTTGATAAATTGATTGATATAACGACTTCGTGCTCGTTTAGTTTCATTGAGTTTTTGTGCGATTTCTTTGTATTCCTCATTACGCGTATACTTCATCGATAAGTCTTCGAGTTCAGACTTGATGTTGTACAAACCCATTCTGTGGGCCAATGGGGCATAGAGAAACAGGGTTTCTGAAGAGATCTTTCGCTGTTTTTCGGGAGCCATGGCTTGCATGGTCCGCATATTATGCAGACGGTCTGCGATTTTGATGAGGACAACCCGTATATCATCGGTAAGAGTGAGCAATAGTTTTCGAAAGTTTTCGGCTTGGTCAGAAGTTTGAACATCAAAAACAGGAGCAATTTTAGTTAAACCATCAATGATACGTGCAATCTGGCGGTCGAATCGGTCTTCTATGTCTTCAAGCTTAAGGTCAGTATCCTCAATAGTATCATGAAGAAGGGCTGCGATAATGGAGTTTGTTCCTAGGCCGATTTCTTCACTGACGATTCTCGCCACGGCAATGGGGTGAAGAATGTAGGGCTCTCCAGATTTTCTTCGAATACCTGCATGGGCTTCATTGGCGAGTTCAAATGCTTGATGAACCCGCTCTTTGTCCCCCTTACTGTAATTACCTTCTGTCTTACTCCTTAACTTTTTGTAGGCCGAGGTAATTAAAAATTCTTCTTCCTTAGTCCAGACGCGATTTGGCATATTCTTCTTACGGTATCATCCAAGATAACGTGAAATTTCAATTTTCCTCTATCTTATGTTGTTTCCTTGCAATGCATTGCTATCTTTGCTGTCCTTTTTTGCGGATGTGGTGAAATTGGTAGACACGACAGATTTAGGATCTGTTGCCGCGAGGCGTGGGGGTTCGAGTCCCTTCATCCGCACAGCACTGCAACATGCAGTAATTTGCAAAATGGCCCCTTGATTCAACCCTTGGGGTTTTTATTTTAACGCTATATAAGTCAAGCTAGTGAATATTGTACTGGATAAAAAGTCGGAAAATTTCGCACAATTGTCTCTACGTATTGATCATGAGGATTATGCGCCTCAAGTTGAGAAAGAAATCGATAAATATCGAAAACAAGCCTCTATAAAAGGGTTTCGTCAAGGTAAAGTGCCGAGATCAGTTATTATTAATATGACGGGAGAAAGGCTCTTGGCAGATGTCTTAAATGATGTGTTGTCTTCGGCTATAAATAACTACATCGAAGAGGAAGCTTTAGAAGTTATCGGTTATCCCATCCCTGCTGAGACTCAGCAAGCCCTTGACTTGAATTACAAGAAGGCTGGGAGTTTTGATTTTGAATATGATTTGGGGTTGGTGCCTTCCTTTGAAGTAGGATTTATAGAGAAAAATCCAAAAGTAGTTCGCGAGTCTGTCGATATGGATGAGGCCACCTTAGATGAGGAAATTTTGAAGTTGAGAAAGCGTCATGGTCGTCCGAGCGAGGTAGAGGCCATCGGAAAGGATTCTGTCATCAATGTAAAGGTTGAAGAGCTGGGACCGGATAAACTACCTTTTGAAGGCAGTCATAGTAATGAGACGTCCATCACCTTGGATATGCTCGCTAAGGAACGTTATGCCAAAAAATTTATTGGCAAGAAAGTGGGGGACTTTATCGACCTTGAAATTCTAGGATATTTTAAGGATAATGCAGAGGCTCTATCGCGACATGTCATTGGTGCTGAGCCTGATCGTTTCACAGCAAAAGATCTGTTTCGATTGCATATCACAAAGATTCAAGATGTAGAACTTGCTGAGGTAGATCAAGCTTTTTATGATGCCTTGTTTGGTCCGGGTACTGTATCCGATGATGCTGCCTTTCGAGAAAAGCTTACAGAGATTTACAGCAAACAAATTGAGGAGCAGGCCGACAAAAAAATGATTGGCCAAGTCATTGAAGGAATTTTGGATAAGACTAAAGTCGATCTGCCGGAAGCTTTTCTTAAGCGCTGGATTATGAAGTCTAATGAAAAGCCTATTACGGCGGAAGAAGTGGAAAAGGACTATCCGGAATTCTCCAAAAGACTAAAATGGAGTCTTATTGTTAACCGTATAGGCAAAGATCAGAATATCAAAGTGGAGCCTGAAGAGATCAAAGAGCACACAGAGAAGCAACTTAGGGCGCAAATGGCGAGTTATGGACTAGCTGATTTAGGAGATGAGCAGGTAGCTCAGTATGTGATGTCGATGCTTCAACAAAAGGAGCATGTTGAGAAAACGCGTGATGCGATTATGGAAGAGAAGTTAAATTCATTCTTTAAATCCAAAGTTCGTGTCAAAGACAAAAAAGTTACTTTAGAGCAATTCACTTCTTAATGGATAATCATGATCAATCGAGATATACAAAGCGAGTTTAGAAAATTTGCCGCTGAACAACCAGGGGTAACGGGGTCATCTGTAGATGATTATGCCAAGATACATGGGTATATCACCCCTTATATAATCGAGGAACGTAAGATGAATGTAGCCTCGATGGATGTTTTTTCAAGACTTATGATGGACCGCATTATCTTTCTAGGGGTGCCTATAAGTGACGATGTTTCCAATATCATAACTGCCCAGTTGCTCTTCTTGGAGTCGTTGGATAACACTCGAGATGTCTCCATTTACATCAACAGTCCTGGAGGTTCGGTCTATGCTGGGTTAGGCATCTACGATACTATGAATTTTATCGGACCCGATGTTGCCACCATCTGTACGGGGATGGCAGCCTCTATGGGAGCCGTAATTCTCTGTGCTGGGAAACGTGGTAAACGCACGGGATTGAAGCACAGTCGGGTCATGATTCACCAACCTTTAGGAGGAGCTGGAGGAAAGGTGAGCGATGTAATGATTACCGTGGAAGAAATCAAGAAAATCAAAACAGAACTCTATACCATTATTAGTGAGCACTCAGGCCAGCCTTTTGAAAAAGTATACAAAGACTCTGACAGAGACTTTTGGATGACTTCTGAGGAGGCTCGCGATTACGGAATGATTGATGAAGTTCTCGTGCGAAAAAAAGATAACTAAGGGTTTTGGATAGCCCCAACTCATTAGAAAATAAGTGCTCATTTTGTGGGCGAAGTCGCGAAGAGGCTGAGTTGCTCATAGCCGGTCAAGATGCCTTTATCTGTAATCAATGTGCTAGCAGAGCCAACCAAATCGTCCAAGAAGAATTTAAGTCGGAGGCATTATCCAAGGCAAAGCTAGAGGATGTAACGGCCACAAGTCCCAAGGAGATTAAGCACTATCTCGATGCTTATGTCATCGATCAAGACAAAGCCAAAAGGGTCCTTTCTGTAGCCATATACAATCACTATAAACGTCTCAAAAGAATTGCGGCAGGGGAGGACGTTCTTGTGGAGAAATCGAATATTTTATTGGTAGGTAAAACAGGAACGGGAAAAACCTTACTGGCAAAATCTATCGCCAAAAAACTTGACCTTCCCTTTACCATTGTCGATGCTACGGTTTTTACGGAGGCGGGTTATGTCGGTGAGGATGTTGAATCCATGTTGTCGCGTTTGTTGCAGGTATGTGATTATGATGTGCGCGCCGCAGAACGCGGAATAGTGTTTATCGACGAAATCGATAAAATAGCCCGTCGGTCAGATAATCCTTCTTTAACAAGAGACGTATCAGGAGAAGGTGTTCAGCAGTCGGTTTTAAAATTGCTAGAGGGAGCAGATGTTCTTGTTCCGCCCCAAGGAGGAAGAAAGCATCCTGAGCAAAAGCTTGTCAAGATCAATACAAGTCAAATTTTATTTATATGCGGAGGGGCCTTTGATGGAATTGAGAAGAAAATCGCCTCGAGAATCAATAGGGCTTCTATTGGATTTGCGAATATAGCGCTGCGTGAAGCTACAGACGATGATTTGCTTTCCTTCGTGCAATCTGAGGATTTGTTGGAATTCGGTTTAATCCCTGAACTTATCGGACGCCTGCCCGTCCTTGTTCATTTAAATCCGCTAAGCGAGCATGCATTGCAAAGAATTTTGACAGAACCCAAAAACGCCCTAATCAAGCAATACCAGGAGCTATTTGCCATGGATGACGTAGAGCTCGAGTTTGAAAAAGAAGCCATCCAGTTGATTGCTGAAGTAGCCATTCGACGAGGGTTAGGAGCTAGGGGATTACGCAATATCTGCGAGAAAATTCTTTTGGATTGGATGTTTGAACTTCCTATGAAATCAGGTGAAAAGGTGCTCACCGTGACGAAAGATCATGTGACTTCCAAGTTAAAAGACTTTGCAGATTAATTGCTTTTAAGAATGGTATTCTGATTATTCCGGATGTGATTTATAGTGTTGTTCCGAATTGCAGATGCTGCATCCATGATCATTTGCTGATTCGTAGGGAAAGCGATTGCTTCAGTCCTTAAAAGGCGCTTACTTCTTTTAGTCAACGCGCGTTCATCTCCTTGGAATCTTGCAAATTGGTGTGAAAACTGCATCACCTCTGTAAAGGGTTTTGAGGAGATGAGTTGGTTTTGCCCATTATAGATATGAATCACATACTGTACACTTCCACTTTTTTCCATATCCGTGACGAAAATATTGGCAGTAATCTCCACTTCTTTGGGAACTTTGATATCGTTGCCAAGGCTATCTTTTTTTACGTTGCCATCCCCATCTAACTCGTATTCAAAACCGTCTTCAATGGTTTTTTTGTCGGTATATTGACTTTGGCCAACTCGTTCAGGGGAGAATTCAACATTGACAATTCGTAATTCAACTCGCGCATCTCCTTCTTCTATGTCTTCCCCATAATGCATGGAAATCCACTCCATACTTAATTCATTGGCGGGGAATTGTTTAAGTTGATTTTCAAAAGATGCTGGCAAAAAGGAAACACCATCATTGTAATAGGCATAGTTTAGGTAGACCATGCCGCGATTGTAGGCTTGGTTTCGAAGTTGATCTACATCTTTATAATTAGGCATAAGTTTCAAAATGTCTTGGCATTTTGCGTAAGCCAAACGCGCATCTGCTCTTTGTTGCGTTGAGAGCAGCTGTTGAACTTCAGCATAAAGTACTTCGGTAGCCTTGATTTTGGCATCGGTGAGTTCTTCGGTAAGGTCGGCGAGATATATTTCTGCTTCTCTAAATTCTTTATTCACGTACAGAGGTAAGTGTGGCTCAATAGCCTTTTGTAAACGATCTAACTCCTCATATTTAGAATATACTTTTTTCCAAGCCTGTGGACTTCCGTCTCTTTTAAGGTTTTCAATCTCGTCGAGAAGTCTGCTTTGTTCGTTGCGGAAAGAGGCCTCTAAAGCAAGAACATCTTTGGTTTTGAGCTTGTCTTTCTTTTGTAAATGATTACTAGCTCTAAGCACGGCTTTTCGATGATTTCCACGCTTTGTATGGGGCTGAACAACAAGGCAACTTTGTGCAATTAGCCCAAGAAGTAGTGCGTAAATGAGTGTCCTCATAAGATGATGTAGTTTGGTCAGAAATCGAATATACAAGTTCCGTGCCGATATGGTGATTCGTCATTATGTTTTACGATTTTCAACATATTTTATGGCCTATTGTCATTTCCTCTTTTTTTTTAATCATTTAGCTTGATTGATTAGGGTGGTATTAAGTAAATTTGAATCGATTAGTGACATTGCTATGACAAACCAGTCCCAAAACAAACCACATTGGAGGGTTTACACCCCCAAGCCAACACACTTCATAATATTTATTGGTCTCCTCGCGTCTATCGCTTTCGTGCACAGCGCTATTGCACAAGATGAGGATGGAATTGTTGATGCAGATCAAATCTCGGTAGACGAGGAGAGCATCTCGTCAGAAACGGCGGACGCTCCCACCGAGTCTTTGGAGGCCGGGGCAGATGAAGCCTCTTCAGGCGAGGAGGATTTGTGGAATAAGGGTAAAGTACTTTTCCAGGGTAAGTGTGCATCTTGTCATCATCCGCTAAAAGATGGAACGGGTCCCGCCCTTTCAGGTGTTCGCCAGCGTTGGATTGACGATGGAGACTTTGACGATAAGTCTGGGGAAGAATGGCTCTATGTATGGATTCGCAACAATAAGCAAGTTTTGGATGCAGGCCACCCTTATGCTACTGCCCTATACAAAGATTGGGGAGAGGCGAATATGAATCTCTTTGCAGGGTTAAAGGATGAAGACATCGATGCATTGTTGTATTATGTCGACAATTCTACTCAGTTTGAGGCAGGTCCCTCGGAAACTGAAGTTGCGGGTGAAGACTCAGCGGCAACAGGAGGTATTGGGCAATCATTTTTGAAAAAGTATTTGCTTTTCATTGGCATTGGGCTCTTTATTCTTGTACTCATTCTTTATCGCGTTTACAAAGTTCTGAAACGTATTGAGCTGCAGAAAACAGGGCAACCAATCCTTGAAGAAATTCCCATCTGGAAAAGCAAAAGAGTGTTTGCGGTCATTGTTCCTGTATTGGTCCTCGTAGTATTTTATCAGGTGTTTAGCTCAGCCATAGGAGTGGGTCGCCAACAAGGGTATCAACCCGAGCAACCCATCGCATATTCCCATGCCTTGCATGCTGGAAAGCTTAATATTGAATGTCAGTATTGTCATAGCGGGGCAAGTAAGTCAAAGCATTCCAATATTCCATCAGCGGATGTTTGTATGAACTGTCACATGGGAGCTCAGGCAAATTCAGAGAATAAGGGCCGTTCGGAAATTGGAAAAATCTATGCTTCGGTGGGTTGGGATCCCAATGTCACGGGGGGTGGGGCATATATCCCATATCCAGAAACCATGGGCACAGGAGATTTAGATTCTATTTATCGTATGTACTTAGCTCAGGACTACAGCGAAGAGGAATTAATGCAAGCTTCAGTTCAGAAGGAATTAGAGGAGAATGTTGCCGCGGTTGTAGCAATGTACAACTCACCTATACCTTGGGTGCGTATACACAATCTTCCTGATCACGTTTACTTCAACCACGCACAACACGTCAATGTAGGTAATGTCGAATGTCAGAGCTGTCATGGTCCTATTCAAGAAATGGAAGTAGTGTATCAATGGTCACCTCTCTCTATGGGTTGGTGTGTTAATTGCCACAGAAACTCTGAGGTTGACCAAAATAACGCATATTACGAAGAGCATTATCACAACTTAAGTGACGAGGCGACCGTCGAGGACATCGGGGGTACGGAATGTCAAAAATGTCACTATTAAGAAACAAGAGATCATGAGTACGTTAGAATCGAATCAAAATAAAAAGTACTGGGGCAGTATCCATGAACTTCGCGATGATACCTACACCGAGAAGTATGAAGATGGAGATCTCGAATACTTAAAGGAAGTAAGAGAAGTTGTTTCAAAGGAAAAAACAGGACGACGTGATTTCTTAAAAATGTTAGGTTTCAGTGTTGGGGCGGCAACAGTTGCTGCGGCATGTAAACGCCCTGTCCGAAAATCTATTCCATATCAACACACTCAAGACGGTCTAATACCAGGAATACCTAACTATTATGTTTCCACGCTCTCAGGTAATGGAGATTTCAATACGGTAAAAGTCAAAACACGAGAAGGTCGGCCGATAATGATTGAGGGCTTTCCTACCGGTTACTCAAAAGGGGATGTTCACCTGAGATCTCTGGGTAGTCTGATTAATCTTTATGATCACACGCGGATTAAAGGGCCAAAAATAGAGGGAAAAGATGCTTCATGGACGGAACTTGACCAAGCGGTGATTAATAATCTAAAGGCTGCAAAAAAAGATAACAAGGAAGTTATTCTATTGACGGGCAGTGAATTCAGTCCTTCAATCCTAGCGGCATACGATGAACTCATTCAGGCTTATCCAAATATGCGCCGTGTTGCCTACGATGCCATTTCTTATTCAGGTATTCTTGATGCTCATCAGGAAGCTTTTGGACTTCGCGCTGCTCGTGAAATCTATTTAGATAAAGCTGATTTATTAGTTTCAGTAGGTGCTGATTTTCTTGGATCTTGGCTCAGCCCAACACGTTTTGCGGCAGACTATTCATCACGACGTAAGGTTTCAAAAGATCATTCGGATATGAATCGTCATATTCAAATAGAATCTCTGCCAAGCCTTGCTGGATCGAATGCTGATTTACGCATTCCTGTTATGCCCTCGGAGGAGGACAAGGTGATCATTCAACTTTACAATGCGATTGCTTTGGCCAAGAGGAAGTCGACGATTTCTAGCGCTTATGCGAATGAAAAGGTCAAAGAAGTAGCTCAAGAACTTTTAGCCGCCCAAGGTAATTCTTTGGTCATCTCGGGATCAAATAATAAAGACAGCCAGTTACTCGTCATTGGAATCAATGAGATGCTGGGTAACTATGGATCGGTGATCTCTGACCACGTTACTTATCAGCTTAAAGAAGGAAGCGATAAAGAGGTGATGGCAATGATAGCCAAGATGGCGAGCGGGAAAGTGGCAGGATTGATTATTGATGAGTCAAACCCGATATACAATTTAGGTGGCGATTTCGAGTCTGCTATGGCCAAGGTAGACTTCACGGTATCTATGGCAAGCCGTTTCCATGAAACATCCCGAAAGTGCACATTTGTTGCGCCGGACCATCATTGGTTAGAGTCATGGGGTGACGCCATGCCTACATCAAATTACCTTGCTTCAACACAGCCTTGTATATCTCCATTATTTAACACACGTCAGCGTATAGAATCCTCTCTGAATTGGAGCGGTAACTCGATGGCTGCATATGATTACATACGTAAAACATGGTTTAGCAACTTTTTCAACCTTCAATCCAAGTATTCCACTACAGGAGCTTTCTGGGACAGTGCTATTCATGATGGCGGGATGGAACTCGATCAATTTAAAGGAGTTTCCTCCTCGAATCAAGGGGATGTCAAAGCAGCTGGGAGCCGCCTAGCTAAGGTATCTTCTTCTTCTATGGAGGTTAAATTCTATGAAAAACCTCAAGTCGGGGATGGTGCCTATTGCGACAATCCATGGATGCAAGAACTCGCTGATCCAATAACTAGAATTAGTTGGGATAATTACATAGTTGCCAATCCTAAGTGGGTTGAAGAGAATAATTTGCTCGATAACTTTAAGGCAAGAACTTATCAAATTGCCACGCTTTCAACAAAGAATGGTTCTGTAAGTCTTCCTATTGTCGCCCTTCCAGGGACACCTTATGGGGCTTTTGGAATTTGTTTTGGCTACGGACGTCAGCACACCTTGAATGCTGCCTATGAACGAGGCGCTTCGGTTTATCCACTGATTGAGCGTAAAGCAGATTCAGTAGAATTTTTTGCTGGAGTGAATAGCGTGGAATCCAACGGGGAAGACTATAAAATTGCCATTATCCAACAACACCACGGGCTTACTCATACCACGTTGGGTTCGGATGATGAGAGTATGTTCACCGTAGAGCAAACCAGACAGGTGGTCAAAGAAACCACATTAGATGCTTATAAGAAGGACCCATGGAGTGGAAACACTATTGCGGGTCAACGTCGAGACAAATGGTTGAAACATCACTTAACCTCACTCTACGGGGAAACCGCATGGAATGATGAAAAGCCTTTCGAATATTATTACGGAGGTGCCCATGCAGAGAAGCAAGGAGATGGCCACCACTGGGGAATGGCAATTGATCTCAATTCTTGTATTGGTTGTGGTGCATGTGTCGTGGCTTGCAATGCAGAAAATAATGTACCGGTTGTAGGACAAGTAGAAGTGCATCGTGCCCATGAAATGAATTGGCTTCGCATTGATAAGTATCATACCGGCGACGAAGACAACCCAGAAGTCGTTTTTCAACCGATGATGTGTCAACATTGTGATAATGCACCTTGTGAAAATGTCTGTCCTGTGGCGGCGACAAATCACAGCAGTGAAGGGCTTAATCAAATGACGTACAATCGTTGTATTGGTACCAGATACTGTGCAAACAATTGTCCTTATAAAGTGCGTCGATTCAACTGGTTCGATTATCAAGGAGCGGACAGCTTTAGTGATCGGGAAGGATATTGGGGTCTGGATAATGACTTTGATGGTGCACGCAGTCACGAGGGCGGGCAGTTAGGATTGCACGATCCATTGAGAAGAATGGTGCTTAATCCTGATGTGACGGTTCGTTCTCGAGGAGTTATAGAAAAATGCTCTTTCTGTGTGCAACGAGTTCAAATAGGTAAGCTCGAAGCCAAAAAAGAAGGACGAGGTCTTGTTGATGGCGAAATACAAACAGCATGTCAGTCTGTATGTGGAACAGATGCCATCACCTTTGGAGATACCAATGATCAGACTTCAGAAGTATTTAAGAAATGGAGTGACGAGCGTGCATTCGGCGTGGTAGAAGAGATTCATACCCTGCCATCTGTACAATACCTCACTAAAGTTCGAAACAAAACAAGAATGTCGTAGATATGAGTAATTACGAATCCCCCATAAGGGAACCCCTGATAACAGGAGATAAGTCCTACTCCCAAATTACCACGGACATTGTAGGTACGACGGAGAAGAAACCTCCTATGTCATGGTTTATCGCCTTTGGTATAGCTGGTGCCTGTGCTACTTTTGGTGTAGTAGGTATTCTTTACCTGCTATGGCAAGGTGTTGGAGTCTGGGGACTAAACCGCACGGTGAATTGGGCTTGGGACATCACCAACTTTGTATGGTGGGTAGGAATTGGTCATGCTGGTACACTGATTTCGGCAGTACTTCTTTTATTTCGTCAAAAATGGCGTACGGGAATTAACCGAGCGGCTGAGGCCATGACCATTTTTGCAGTAATCTGTGCAGGTCTTTTTCCGGGGATTCATATGGGACGTATTTGGTTGGCATTCTTCATATTCCCTTATCCCAATACAAGAGGTCCACTGTGGGTGAACTTCAATTCTCCTCTTCTATGGGATGTGTTTGCTATTTCTACTTACTTAACTGTATCACTTCTTTTTTGGTATTCTGGGCTTATGCCTGATTTTGCGACGATTCGTGATCGTTCAAAAGGTAAACTTCGTAAGTATATCTATAATGCCTTAAGTTTTGGTTGGACAGGTACTGCGAAGCAATGGCAACGTTTTGAGTCGCTGTCCCTAATCTTAGCTGGGTTAGCAACTCCTTTAGTTTTGTCGGTACACACTATTGTATCTTTTGACTTTGCTACTTCAGTTATTCCTGGATGGCATACGACTATTTTCCCTCCATACTTTGTGGCAGGAGCTATCTTCTCAGGGTTTGCCATGGTTCAGACACTGATGTTAATTACGAGAAAAGTACTCAAGCTAGAGGATTACATTACCATTGCGCACATTGAGTCGATGAATAAGGTCATTGTGCTGACCGGATCGATTGTGGGTATAGCTTACATTACGGAATTATTTACCGCATGGTATTCAGGGTATCTGTATGAGCAATTTGCCTTTTATAATAGAGCCTTTGGTCCTTATATGTGGGCCTACTTTATTATGATGGGGTGTAATGTTATTTCTCCACAAATCTTCTGGTTTAAGTTTGCACGAAGGAGTGTCGCGATTTCCTTTATAATGTCCATTTTCGTCAATATCGGAATGTGGTTTGAGCGTTTTGTAATCATTGTTACTTCGCTACACAGAGACTTCCTTCCTTCGAGCTGGGTGTATTTCAAACCCACGATATGGGATGTCGCGATATATGTGGGAACTTTGGGAATTTTCTTCACGCTCTTCCTGCTTTTTGCACGCGCTTTCCCGGTAATTGCAATAGCGGAAGTTAAATCAATTTTCTCTTCCTCCTCTGCTGCAGCAAAAAAACGCCAGGTCGCTGAGGATAATGAAAATGCAGAACGATTTGAGGGTGCTCCAGGTATCCCTTATGCGAAAGCAGAATATACAGACCAGGTCAGCGGAAAGTCCAATGTTACCTTTAATGCAGAGGATTTGTTATTGACCAAAGAAGATGTAAAAAAATAAACTATGGCGAGCGAAAGATTTATGATAGGATTGTTTAGCCATGAGGATAACCTTCTTGGGGCTGTTCGATCTTTACGAGAAAAAAAATTAGAGATAACGGATGCATTGACTCCCTTTCCAGTGCACGGTTTGGAGCATGAGCTTGGGTATAAAGATAGCCGGCTGCATACTGCTGGATTTATTTTTGGCTTAACTGGACTGCTCTTTGCGTTGACGTTTATGACTTGGATAAATACTAAGAATTATCCAATTAATTATGGAGGTAAGCCTCAGTTTGCGCTGCCGTCTTTTATTCCGGTAACCTTCGAGTTAACTATTCTTTTTGCTGCCGTAGGTATGGTCATTGTGTACTGTGTTCGCAATGGACTAGCCCTTGGTCGTGTTCCAAGAATTTATGATGAACGGATAACCGATGATCGTTTCGCCTTGGTATTTGCCATAGATGAAAGTCGGACCGCCGAAGAGCTAAACGCTATTCGAGATGTTTTAATTGAACACGGAGTTGCTGAGATTAAGGCGAAAGAATTCAGTGACAAGGATGAACTCTTTGAATCTTCTACCCTTCGTTCAAAAGATGAAACTAAGTAAGATGAAGCACCTAATTTATACACTGTTTTTTGTTATTGCTCTTGGATTAGTGACGACATCTTGTGAGCCAAAAGGTGATCACCCGGGATATGTATACATGCCCGACATGGATTATTCCGCGGCTTATGAGACCTTTTCCTCGACGAAAAATGATGAAACAGATTTTACCGATAGCAGCAGCGCAAGAGAATTGGTGGCGGGTACTATTCCTTATGGTAGCTTAGCTGAAGACCCTACTTCAAGATCCAATGAGAATATTCGTCGTTCTAGTTTATACAACAATTATTACGATGATCCTTACGCTTCCAACGGGCAATATGCATTTATTGAAGGCGCGAATCGAGAGCATTCAAAGGACTTAATAAATCCTCTGCCTTATTCGGAAGAGGTTCTTGAGCTGGGCGAACAGGTTTATGTCATTAATTGTTCGATGTGTCATGGTGAGAAAGGAGAGGGTAATGGTTGGATTTACAATCCAGATGGCCCCTACAACGCAAAACCGGCCAATTACTATAATGTATTTTATGAAATGGAGAGCGAGAATGTCTCTTTGGGAAATCATATTACTGATGGCATTGCATTCCATTCAATTACCTATGGAAAGGGAAAAATGGGGGCACATAATTGGCTTACGCCCGAAGAACGATGGGCAGTTATACATTACATCCGTGATCTTGGTGAAGCGCTTATTCCAGCAGATGCCGCATTTCATGAAAAAACACGAGTCCAATTAGATGAGGAAATGGAATCTATGAGTGTTGAAGCTCATGAGGATGCTGTGAATAAAAGTCACGAAGGAGACGGTCATGAGGCTGTTGAGCACGAAGATGATCATGATGCTGAGGAGGCAGAACATGATGAGGAACACGACCACGCAATGAACTGAGACGAATAACTATGGAAAGTCACGAATCAAAAATCTTTAATTACTCCAAGCAGGCTAAGAAAGTCGCTTATATCTGCATGGGAATTGGTGCACTAGGCATTGTACTTTCATTAATACTGCCTGATATGTCGGCTAATCATTACAGTCGATTCTGGTCAAATCTTCTATTGAATACATATTACTTCGCGGGAATTGCGATTACCGGATTGTTCTTTTTGGCTGCTCATCAATTGGGTTATGGGGGATGGCATGTTCTATTTAAACGTGTTCCCTTGGCCATGAGCCGATATCTCTTTGTAATCTTTGGTTTAGTAGTCCTTATCACTGCTGGATTGTTGCTAGACTGGCATAACCTCTATGGTCATTGGTCACATCCCCATGAAGTAGCTTATGCGGATAGTGGCATGGCAGAAGCCGATCGAATCGTAGTGAGTAAGCGCCCATTCCTCAACAAAACAATGTTTGCGGTTATTGTACCAGGATTCTTTTTAATGTGGGCCTTGTTCTCTTCGGCCTTCACTCAAAGAATGACCTTCATTAAAAGCTTTAAAGAATACAATCAGTCGAAGTACTTATCCGCCTTATTTATTCTTGTCTTTGCCGTGTCCATGTCTGTGCTATCGTGGATGTTTATTATGAGCCTCGATCCACATTGGTATTCAACCCTATTTGGTTGGTATAATTTTGCGAGTTACACGGTGGCGGGTTTCGCCTTTATGATATTGATATTGCTCTATCTCAAAAGCAAGGGGAGTTATCCGCACTTGGATGAAAATCACTTGCACGATTTAGGAAAATATCTTTTTGGTTTTTCAGTGTTCTATACTTATTTATGGTTTTCTCAGTTTCTCTTGATCTGGTATGCAAATATTCCTGAGGCCACTATATGGTATACTAAGCGAATGGCAGAGCCATTATTTAAATTCTTATTCTTTTTCACCTTCTTAATCAATTTTCCCTTGCCGTTACTTGTGCTAATGCGAAGGGATTCAAAGAGAAAACTGAAGATCTTGGGCTTTGTTGCGGTCATGATGATTTTTGGGCATTACCTCGATTTTTACGGAATGGTTATGCTTGAGCCTAATGCCATTGTGGAACACCACGACGAGCACCATGGGGAAGATCATGACGAACATCATGACGAACATACTGATCACCATGCATTTAAATCACATGCCATAAATGATAAATTATTGGCAGATGCTGGCCATAGTAATGGTACCCATCCTGAGGAGCACCATCAAGAGGGCAAGAACTTTGAAATGAACATGGATGCACTTCTTGATGCCCAAAAAGCAGGATATGCTGATTTAGCAAAGCTAAGCGATAATGCTTCAGGCACATACGGAGAAACGGCAAAGGAAGTCTTTAATAGGCTAGTTAATTGGAATACGGATGATTACAACGATGCCATTAATAGGGAAAATAGTGCTGCAGTTAGAGCGCAGCTTAAATTCTTAAAAGACAATTATGGCGAAATCTATATGATGGCTATCCAGAGCGACAAATCTTATGGAATGACCATTGAGGATAAAGTGGTTGCGCTTAAACAGAATGCTATGTTTTGGACCACTCCATACCCTGAAAAAGGCGAGCATATGAGGCTAGATAAAGGGATATCATGGGCAAGAGATGCCATCACAGCATATGAGAAAGAGCATAATCATGGAGATGCCCATCACACTGATGATCATGGTCATGGAGATGGCCATCACGCGGAGGAGCCCGCAACTACCCATGCTGGTCTAGGTCTTATTGAACTTTTTATCTTTTTGGGATTCTTAGGAAGTTTCCTTTTTGTCACATTTAGGGCTTTAGACCGTCAAGATTTGGAAAACGTCGAGGACCCATTTTTAAAAGAAAGTAAACATCACCATATTTAAAATCTGAAAAGAAAGATATGTCTGCATTCATTATTTTATCAGTTTTAGTTCTTCTCTTCACTGCCCTATTTTTTATAGGTAAAATCAGCGAAACTTCTATGTCCATTCGAAAGGCAAATGCCAAAGAGGATGATGAAGACTCATACGATGACATGGAATACGTGAGTAACATTAACGGATACCTGTCGCTTATCTTTATGGTAGGTTTTCTCTTTCTATCTTTTTACGGCACCTTACATTATCTGCCACGAATGATTCCCAAGCTGGCCAATTCAATTCATGGTCAGGAATTGGATAAAATGTTTATGCGCACCTACTACATTACGGCCGCTATATTCTTAATCACTCACGTGGTGCTCTTTTCATTTGTCTTTATGTATCGTTATAAGCGTAATCGTAAGGCATACTTCTTTTCCCATTCAAATACTCTAGAGATTATTTGGACGACTATTCCAGCAATTGCCATGGCGTATCTAGTGTATACAGGGATTATTGCATGGAATGAGACGTTTACAAAGGATAATAGTTTTACTGAATATTTTGGGAGGGATTACTCAGACAAGAAACCGATTACCATGGAGGTTACAGGGTATCAATTCGGTTGGAAAGTACGCTATCCGGGAACAGATGACCGACTCGGAAATCGGGTCATTGACGATGAGCATATCAATCAGTTTTATGCCAAATATGAAATACCTAATGAGTTGGGAATTGATTGGCAGGATGATCTTACAAGCCATGACGATCTTTTCGTTGATGATACTGTGCGTTTTGTCAAGGGACACCCTGCAATTGTTAATGTGGGCGCATTAGATGTACTGCATAGCTTTTATTTGCCTCATTTTAGAATCAAAATGGACTGCGTTCCAGGGACTCCAAATCAAATCAAATTTATTCCTTTATACAGCACAGAGGAATACCGTGAAATATTAAGCGAGGAGGCCTATTGGCAAGAAATTAATGAAGAGACGGGAAAGCCTCGGTGGGAAACCTTTAACTTCGAACTTGCTTGTACGGAGTTATGTGGAGCTTCTCACTGGGCAATGCAGAAATATGTAAAAGTTTACGAAACAATGGATGAGTTTTATGCATGGCAAAATGCCCAGACTCCCTATTACGTTTCTACGGTAGAACCGGCAATCGCAGCGGTCGATAACCCTACAGAAGAAGAAGTAGTGGAGGATGAAGCTTCCATTGAAATGGCAAAAAAATAGATAAGACGATATGGCAGATTTAACAACAAACCCAACGGTAGTTAACCCAAGTCATGAAGGTCAAGTGGACCACGGTCATGACCATGGACACCACGACGACCATCACCACGAAGAGACGTTTCTAACGAAGTATATCTTCAGTATGGATCACAAGATGATCTCAAAGCAATTCTTGATCACTGGTATTTTTTGGGCATTTATTGGAGGGGCCATGTCGCTTCTTTTCAGACTTCAATTGGCTTGGCCTGAATCAACTTTTCCTTTTATGGAAACCCTTTTAGGTCGATGGGCTGAGGGGGGACAATTAAGTCCTGACTTTTATTACGCCTTGGTTACGATTCACGGTACGGTACTCGTCTTCTTTGTACTTACAGGGGGTCTTTCAGGGACCTTTGCGAACTTCTTAATCCCTTTACAGATTGGGGCTAGGGACATGGCATCCCCTATGATGAATATGCTGTCCTATTGGTTTTTCTTTGCCGCATCCTTTGTGATGTTTGGTTCACTCTTTATAGAAACGGGTCCT
>Ga0163109_10000860_pt1 | contig 23933 bp, 18 predicted proteins | sample CRUFie1St13metaG_FD_108704 | JGI IMG/M metagenome (GOLD analysis project Ga0163109, IMG submission 108704) | Marine microbial communities from the Costa Rica Dome - CRUD Field 142mm St13 metaG | ecosystem: Environmental > Aquatic > Marine > Oceanic > Photic zone | place: Costa Rica: the Eastern... | reverse complement strand
TGCGTTGGGGGAGGCCCCCGCCGACACCGCAAGGTTGAGCGCGGCCTTCTCTGCGTCGGTGAAGTGATCGGACTCTTCGAGGTTCCAGATGGACAGGATCTTCTCTTCCGACACACCCAGAACGTTCAGGTGAAAAGCGCCATGGCTCTGACAATGGCGGCAGCCGCTGGCCATGCTGGAGGCGAGAAACACCAGCTGCTTGAGCTCCTTGTCCGCCTCGCGACCGGCGAAGACAAATTTAAGGAAGGTGTTCCAGCGTTCTCTGAGCTCGGGCCAGAGTTCCATCTCGAAATCCTGACGGTTTTCATATCCCTGATCAGCCATTTCAAAACTCCTCTAGCTGCTCTGTGTGTCGGGCGTGGTTGCGGGAATCACCGACATGAGACCGCTACCCAGCAAAATTATATGTGTAGTCATATATGTACCGTCATGCTATTTTCGCGTCAACGGTTCATGCTCAGGAAAGTGCTCAAAAATGGCTGTTCATGTGTACAATTCCACCCGGCAGTTTAACGCCCGTGTCAGTGAGCGACTGAACCTTGAAGACCCGGCCATGCTCGAGGCGGCCCAGCGGGGGAAACTCGCCGATTTACCGGCCGGCGGTATCCTTCGTCCCGACGGTGGCAAGGCCTGGGACCCGGCGTGGTTTGCCTTCCTGCAGGAGGAATGCCCCGACACCGCCAACCCCTCGCTCTGGCGTCATGCACAGCTCAATGCGATCAGCGGACTGTTCGAGGTGACCGACGGCCTGTGGCAGGTGCGCGCTGCCGACTACGCCAACATGAGCATCATCGCCGGGGCCAGCGGCTGGATCATCGTCGACCCGCTGCTAACCCGCGAAACCGCACAGGCGTCGCTCCAGCTGGTCAACGATACCCTTGGTCACCGGCCGGTGAGCGCGGTTCTGGTGACCCACACCCACGCCGATCATTTTGGTGGTCTGGGCGGGGTCGTGGGCGAAGGGGAGGACATCCCCATCTACGTTCCCGAAGAGTTCATGGCCTACGCTGCGGCCGAAGGCGTGCTGGGCGGAAACCACACCTCCCGCCGGGCCATCGATCAGTTCGGGCTGGCCCTGCCGTTCGGACCGGAGGGGCTGGTCGACGGTGGGATCGGCAAGACGGTGGCGCGCGGCTACCGTGGCTTTCGCGAGCCGACCATCGAAATCGGCGACAGGGACCGCTCGGTCAGTATCGACGGGGTCACCTTCGAGTTTCTCATGGGCTCGGGTACCGAAGCCCCGGCCGAGTTCACCTTTTTCCTGCCCGATCACGGCGTCTTGTGTATGGCCGAAGTCTGCACCCAGACCCAGCACAACCTGCTGACCCCGCGCGGTGCCGAAGTCCGCGATGCCCGCCTGTGGGCTCGGGTGATCGATGAGGCGCTGACCCGGTTCGGGGATCGGGCGCAGGCGCTGATCAACTCGCACAACTGGCCGGTCTGGGGACAGGCGCAGGTGCAGACGTTCATGCTCGAACAGCGGGATATCTACAAATACGTCCACGACCAGACCCTGCGTCTGGCCAACCATGGCATGACGATCAAAGAGGTCGGACAGGCCCTTGAAGAGCCGGATTTTGCCCGGCACGCCCTCCATGTCCGGGGTTACTACGGCATGCTGCATTTCAATGCCCGCGCGGTTTATCAGAAGTACTACGGCGCCTTCGACGGCCGCCCGGTCGACCTCAACCCGCTGCCGCCGGCGGCCGAAGGCGTGCGTTATCTCAAGGCCTTGGGGGGTGAGCAGCGGGTGCTGGAGCTCGCCCGCGAGGCCGTGGAGCAGGACGACCTGCAATGGGCGGCGACGCTGCTCAATCACGTGGTCTTTGTCGGCGATCCGAGCCCGGACACCCGGGCGCTGCTCAGCGAGATTTACCGCAACATGGCCTATCGTGCCGAGAGCGGGATCGAGCGCAACATCTGCCTCGCCGGCGCGCAGGAACTCGAAGACGGTGTCAGAGTACTGCCCGCCGCCGGAGGCCGGAACGCCGAGCTGGCCGCGACCCTGTCGCTCGAAGACTGGCTGGACGCCTACGCCATCCGCCTCAACCCCGAGCGTGCGCGGGGTGAGGCCTTTACCCTGCAGCTGCAACTGCCCGAAGGCAGCGTGCTGGTATCGGTCGCACGACAAACCGAATTCTCGCGGATCGGGGGCGGGCAGGCCGATGCAGCCGACGTCAGGGTTAGGGCGACCCGCGAAGCGCTGGAGGCGCGGATGAACGGCCAGCCCGGCGAGGTTGCGATCGAGGGCGACGCGGCCCTGTTCGACCGCTGGCTGGCCCTGCACGACAGCTTCGATCTCTGGTTCGAGATTGCGACGCCATGAAGACCCTCGAGTTCGATTTTGTCGTTGTCGGTGGCGGCGCAGCGGGCTGCGTTCTGGCCGCCCGGCTGGCGCAGGATTCGCAGGCCTCGGTCGCGCTGGTCGAGCGCGGGCGCCGGGACCGCAATCCATGGATTCACATCCCTGCGACCTTTTTCAAGGCGATCCAGAGCCGGGATGTCGAAGCCCAGACCTCCGAGCCGGATCCGTCGCTGGAAAACCGGCCGTTTGTGGTGCCGCAGGGCCGGGTGCTCGGCGGGGGTACGTCCGTCAACGGCATGATCTACATGCGCGGGCAGGCCCGTGACTATGATGACTGGGTGGATGTCTTCGGCTGCGAAGGCTGGGGCTATGCCGATGTCCTGCCGGTGTTCCGGCGCCAGGAGCGCAACACCCGGCTGGGGGATGATCCCTACCATGGGGCGAGTGGCCCGCTCGTGGTCGATGATCCGAGCGAGAAGCACCCCGTGACCCAGCGGATCATCGATGCCGCTGTCGATTGCGGCGTGCCGCTGAGCACCGACTTCAACGGCGCGCAGCAGGACGGCGTGGGCTGGTATCAGGTCACGGCCCACCGGGGTCGCCGGCAATCGGCCGCGACCTGCTTCCTCCGGCCGGCGCTGGGTCGGGAAAACCTCGCACTGCTCACGGGGCTGGACGTGTCACGGCTGCGGATCGAGGGGCGCCGGGCGCGGGCGGTCGAGGCCGTGGACGAGGCTGGCGCCCCGGTGCTGATCACCGCGAGGCGGGAAATCGTGCTGACCGCCGGGAGCTTTCAGTCGCCCAAACTGCTTATGCTCTCCGGCATCGGTCCACGGGCGCAGCTGAACCGCCATGGCATCGAGGTCATCGAGGACGCGCCCGAGGTCGGCGCAAACTATCAGGATCATGTCGGCGCGCCGCTGACCGCGCGCATGAACGACAATCTGGGTCTGCACGGGGCCGATCAGGGGCTGAAGGCGCTTGGCCACGGGCTCAACTACCTCCTGCGTGGGCAGGGTCTGCTGACCACCAACCTGCTGCAGGGCGGGGCCTGCGTCGACAGCAGCGGCAGCGGCCGTCCCGACGTGCAATACAACATCGCGCCCTTCGCGCCCGGGCGCCCGGGCATGCCGCCGCTGGACTTCCACGCGCTGCAGATTCACCCCATGACCATGCGTCCAAGCAGCCGCGGTCGGCTGGGGCTGCGGTCATCCGATCCTGCGGACAGCCTCCGGTTTCACGCGGAAGCGCTGGGCCACCCCGAAGACCTCGATACCCTGCGCCGTGGGGTGCGGCTGGCGCGGGAGATCCTCAATCAGGCGGGCTTGCGCGAGCTGGTAGCGGAGGAGGTCTGGCCCGGCCCTGGGGTCAGTGTGGCGGTGGGCTCGAACAACCTCGACGATGCGATCCGGGCGCAGGCGCGCACCATCTACCACCCTTCGGGCACGTGCCGCATGGGCGGGGACAGCGAGGCCGTCCTCGATCCCCGGTTACGGGTTCGCGGTATCGAGGGGTTGCGGGTCGCGGACTGCTCGGTCATGCCGGCGCTGGTGTCCGGGAACACCGGCGCACCGACGATGATGATCGCCGATCGCTGCGCCGATTTCATGCTGGCTGATGCTAACTGATCAAGGCAGCAAGCGGCACTCCGTTTTTTGGAATCAGAAGTCGAAGAAGCTGGTCTCGGGGTGGAAGGTGATCCACGAGCGGATGTACTGCTGATAGCTCTGCAGCTGGCTCAGCTGCTTTCCCTTCATCTTCCCCTTCAGGCACGTGCCGAACCAGTTCCAGGTCGAACCGGTCTGGCTGTCGGTCATACCCTCATCGATGGGTGTGAAGTCCAGCACCTCTCCATCCACTTCCCTTGAATAGGCGGCGGCAGAAGTGCGGTCCGGGTCCGTGGCGACCACGATCGGCGCGCTGCCAAGGGCGTCGTTGACCATGCCGCGAGACTTAAGCTGCTCCCAGTCATAGCCGCGCGCGGCACCATTGCCTTCCACACCAATGACCAGCGAAGGGGTATCCTGCATATGCCAGGCGGGCTTGGTGGCCTCGAAGCGCTGCAGCTTGTTGATGAAGTTGTACTTGCGGGTGAACTTGGGATCGTACTGTAGGACCAGGCTCTTGGGGTATTTCTTGAGCCAGTTGCCCAGGGTCATCTGCTCGGCAGGCACGTCTTCCAGCACCCGGCCAGCGAGCTTACCCTTGGCCGCTTCACCGGTTTCCTGCCGCCACCACGTGCCGGTCTGGTTGTCTTCGAATGTCGCATTGAACGAGATCGCCCCGACCAGCGTGAAATCGAGGGTCTGGCCGTCGACGTTGATGTCGTAGACCCGGCCGCTGCGGCACAGACCGCAGTAGGTGACCCAGACCGGCAGGTCAGCGACCTGATCGACGATCTGGTGGTGGAAGGTGATCATGTTGACCGGGAACGCCTTCTGCTCACCACCGTAGTCAACGCCAATGACCTGCAGTTCAGGGTCGAGTTCGTTTTCCTTTGCCGTGGCAAAGACCTTCTGCGTGATCCCGGGGAACTTGACGCGGCCGGTCCAGATCTTCTCGAACAGCCAGAAGACGCCGAACCACGCCAGCCCCAGCGGCACCGCGCCGCCGATCATGATCCAGCGCGCGTTGCCGCTGGCCATCACCACCATGGCCACCAAGGCAATGATCAGCACGACCCGGATCAGCATGATGTTGGACCACATGAAGTGGGCAAGATGCATCTGCCCGGGCAGTTTCTGCAGGAAGGGTGGGGTACCGTTCGCGCTCAGCCCCTTGGTTAACTCAGCCAGAACAAGTCCGATGAGAACGATAAAGTAGATGGTGAGCAGCATGTCTTCCTCCTGTCGAAATTGTCTCAGCCTTGTGGTGGCTGTTCGCTGTTCTGTGCAGCCTCAAGCACCCGGTCGAGCAGGGCGATGAGCGTGGCCTTTTCTTCGTCGCTGAGGGACTGGTCGATCTGACTGAAATAGGAAACGATGGCGGGCATCGCGGCTTCGACTTCGCGACGGCCTTCTTCTGTCAGCTCGAAATTCTTGACCCTGCGGTCTTCACCGCTGGGGAGGGAGCGCACAATCCCTGTCCGCTCCAGATCCGCGAGCCCGCGGCTCGTCTGTGCCTGATCGGCAAAGCTGCGGTCCACCAGTTCTTTCTGGCGTGAGGTCCCGAAGGCATAGAGCAATGAGGCCACTCGCCATTCGGGGATATTGAACCGCGTCGTCGATGCAAATTCCGCCGTGACGCTGCGGGTGAGCAGCGTGCTCATACGGTGGACTATTTTGACAAGAAAGCTCGCGCTCCGTGGAACGGTTTCGCTATCGATGTTCCGGAATTTCATGGGCAACTCTGCTTCAAAAATGTTGACTCTCAAATAACATGACTTTACATATATGACTAGTCATATAAATGCCCGCGAGGCTGAGAAACGATGACGTTGGAGTTGTACTATCTCGAGGAAACGGACTCGATTTGTTCGAACCGAGTGGTCGTTGCGCTCTGGGAAAAGGGGATCACCGACTGGACGCCCCACAAGATGCAACTGGTCGAGCGAGATCAGTTTAAGCCGGCATACTTGGACCTGAACCCACAGGGGGTCGTTCCGACCTTGGTGCACGACGGCAGGCCGATCAGGGAATCGTCCCTGATCACCGACTACCTCGACGATCTCAAGCCCAGTCCGGCACTGAAGCCAGTCAATCTGGTCGAGCGCAGCCGAATGAAAGAATGGGTCAAGCTGTTCGACGAACGTGGTTACGAGGCGACCGCCGTTGTTAATTTCGTCACCAAGTTCCGTCTGACAATTCCGCGCGAAGTGATGGAAGAGCGTTGGAAGAGCGTGCCCAACATCGACCGCCTGTATCGTCAGCGCTCGGTGATCACGGACGGGGTCGACTCACCCTATGTCATGCGTGCGATCGGAGCCTTTGAGTCGATCTTCGTTCTCATGGAAGACGCGCTCAGCGATGGACGCCCGTTCCTGATGGGGGATCAGTTTACCCTCGCTGAAGTCAACTTCGGCCCGTTCATGAAGGTGCTGGAAATGGTGCGTTTCATCGATTTCTGGCTCGAGCCCTATCCCCGTGTTCGCGATTGGTGGGATCGGCTCGCCAAGCGTCCGAGCATGCAGCAACTCGACGCCTTCCCATCCAACGCTCTCGCTGAGGACTCACCTCACGCCCGGACCGGGAAGGAAACTCGCCCGGCCTTTGAGGCCAAGGTCAGCGAGTACCGTAAAGCCTTCGCCCATGCCTACCGCAAACGCAACTGAGCCAGAGGGAGCCGATGGATGGTTAAGCTGACGCCAGAAAACCCCGAGGTACGCGCGCTGGAGGGGCTGCACCTCTACCATTCAGCGCGGTCAAACTGCTCAGCCCGGGTCCGGCTGCTGCTGGAGGAAAAGGGGCTGGCGTGGACTGGTCACCACCTCGATCTGCTGAAAAAAGAGAACATCTCCGAGGCTTATTTCGGCATTAACCCCAAAGGGTTGGTGCCTGCATTGGTCCACGACGGCAGGGTTGTGATCGAATCCAATGATATCCTCGTTTATCTCGAAGAGCAGTTTCCTGAACCCGGCTTCCGAGAGGTGGATGATGCGCTGCAGCCGCAGATCGATACCTGGCTGCGTAAGTCCGGTGACCTGCACATTCCGGCGATCAAGACCTTCCAGTACTACAAGCTCAACGCCGCCGTGCTCGAAAAGACCCCGGAAGAAGAAGAGCGTTACTGGAAGCTGCAAAAGGATCCGGAGCTGCTGGCCTTCCACGGCAAGCACAGCGGCGGCAAGAGCTTTTCCGAGGCGGATGCCGCCGGCGCCATCGCCCTGCTGACGGCTGTGTTCGAGGAGATGGAGCAGACCTTGCAGGCCGGCCCCTGGCTGGTCGGTGGCCGTTACAGCCTCGCCGATATTTCCTGGGGGCCATCGATCACGACCGTCGCCAGTGGCGGATTTGATTTCGGCCCCTTCCCCGCGATCCGGCGCTGGTATGATGCGCTATGCCGGCGCCCCCAATTCGACAGGGCTGTGCTGGAGTGGCGAAAGCAGGCGCAGTGGGAAAAACTCAAGAAGGTGAAGTCATCCTATGCCGATCAGACCCACGGATAACCCCGAAATCCTGAACATGCGGGGGCTGAATCTGTTCCACTATTCATACTCGAACTGTTCAATGCGCATCCGGCTGTTCCTCGATGAAAAGGGGATCCCCTGGAACGATCATTTCATCGATCTGCGTGCGCAGAAAAACCTGACTGAAGAGTACTTTGCCATCCACCCGCAGGGTCTGGTTCCGGCGCTGGTCGACGATGGGGTCATCGTCTACGAGTCCGCCGATATTCTCGAATATCTGGAAGAGAAATTTCCCGAGCCGTCGTTTACCCCGGACACTGCTGAGGGCCGTGCCGAGCTGGATAAGATGCTCGAGTTCACCCGCTCCGGGCACTTTCCAGTCATCAAGACCTGGGCCTATGGTCGGAACAACAAGCCGACGAAAACGCCTGAATCCATGCACAAGCTCGAGGTCCTGCAAAAGGACAACAAGTGGATCGTCGACTTTCATAAGGAAACCATGGCCGAAGGCGGCATCGCTGAGGAAAAGATCCTCGCCGCCGAAAAGATCCTCAAGGGCATGTTCGCCGACCTCGACGACCGGCTGTCCCGGCACGAATGGATTCTGGGCGATCAGATGACACTGGCCGACATCGCATGGATCCCGCAGTACGCGCTGTTCCAGCGCAACAACTTCCCCTTTGAGCCCTATCGCAACTGGATCGACTACGTGGCCCGCTGGCAGAAGCGGCCCGCCTACGTCAGCGCCATCGGTAACCACATGCCCGGCTCCATGGAGCTGCCCTATTGAAGCTTTGGCGCGCGCGTTGCGGAAAAACGGCCTAAAGTCCCTGTTCAGGTGTTGGTTTTGAGACCAGCGTCGGCAGCAGGCAGGCCAATGGGAGGAGCATCATGCCATTCGAAACCAAGTTCGTGACCCTTGGCACCGCTGGAGGACCGACCCCCAAGCCGCATCGGATGCCCCCGGCGCACGCACTGGTGCACGAGGGCGGCACCATCCTCGTCGACTGCGGGGAGGGCGCCTTCCAGCAGCTGAGCCGCGCGGGCTTTGATCTCCGCAAGGTGAGCGACCTGTTCATCAGCCACCACCACTTTGATCACATCGGCAGCCTGTTCGCCTGTCTGGGGCTGAACATGATGATGCACCGCGACCGGCCCATGAACATTTATGGCCCGTCGGGGACCAGCGAGATCGTCCAGCATCTGATCACCGCCTGCGATATCCCGCAGTCTGTCGGCTACGGTGTGCCGGGGCAGGTCTTGCCGCATCCACGCGACTTCGTCGTCTGCCGTGATATCAGCCCCGGAGAGGGGGTTGTGATCGACGATGTCAGGGTCTCCTGCTGCGAAAACACCCACTACCGCCCGGAAGCGGAGCTGGGGCAGGAGGGTCCGGTTTCGCTCTCCTACCGCTTCGATACGCCGGATCGCTCGATCCTGTTTACCGGTGATACCGGACCCTGCCGGGGCGTGGACAGCCTCGCTGCGGGGGTCGATCTGCTGGTGGGGGAGATCCTTGACATCGAAGTGGTGATGAGCGGCATCCGACACCGTAGCCCCAACATGCCGGCAGAGGGTCTGGCGAAGATGGAGCACCACATGACGCTGCACCATCTGACGCCGGAAGCGCTGGGTGAGATGGCGACGCAAGCCGGTGCCAGTGAAGTGCTGGCCGTTCACATCCCCTTCTACACGCGCAGCGATGAGGAAGAGGCCGCCTATATCCGCCGCATCAACACCAGGTTCGGCGGTCGGGCACGGTTCGCCGAAGACCTTGCTGCGTATTGAAGCAGGCTTCTCAGCGTTGCAGGCCCGGAAGTCTTCAATCGTGATCGAACTGAAGCTCGACCAGGACTATGCGCGCAAAACCTGAAGTCGGCTGCTAGGCATTGAATGATGGTTCGGCCGTTTGATTCATCATGGTGAATTCTGAGCAAATGGGGAGCAATGCACCACCAAGCCCACTACCAATCGACCCCAAGTGACCCTTCTCGACGATTGGCAACGTGACGCCGGTAGAGATGATCTGTTCAAGCGCGCGCTCGGTGGAAGCGACAATAGCATCGAGGAGTTTATCGGGAAGGCTGCTGTCCAGGACCACCCGATCCAGCTCAACAAGCGCTGAGCTGCTGATGATCGTCTGGGCCAAAGCAAAGGCAGCGTTTTCCACCCACTCCACGAAGGCGGCGCTCTCCAGCGCTGCTTCTGAGTCTATGCCCATTTCCTGTTTTTGAAGGTCGCGCTCCAGATGAAAGCGAGAGGCCACTGAAATGAGTTGCTGTGGTTCCACCTTTCCCGGGACGAAGACCAGCTGCGAGCCCAGCGCGCCAGCATTGCCGCTGGCGCCCTGATGAAGCCGGCCGTCGATTACCAAACCACCACCGACAAAGGTGCCGATATAGATGTAAAGAAAGCTTGACCGGTTCGCGCCCGGCGAAACAACCATTTCGGCCAGGCATGCCGCAGTGGCATCGTTGATGGAATATATTGGTCTTTTGAGACTGGCCTGAAGCTCTTGCGCAGCGTTGACCTCGGCCCAGTCGTCCAACAGGGCGGGGTTCACGCCCAGTTCATCTGACCACTCATCCAGTCTGAACGGTTGGGCGAGCCCGACACCGATGATCTTGTCGGTGACTTCCGGGTCAAATTCTCCGACGATTTCGTCGATCATTCTCTTGATGTTCGACAGCACCTCGTTAACGACAGGGGCCGAGTATTCAAACTTGCGGTCGGCACAAACTTCACCAACGAAATTGATCAGCAAGACCTGCGTGGTTTGTCGCCCTATCTTGACGCCGAGTGAATAGACTCCTCCGGGTGACAGCGAAATCGGTGTTGAAGGCTGCCCGACTTTGCCCCTCTGGGACTCCTTTTTATGCACCAATCCGAGGTCCAAAAGTCGGTTAATATTGACACTGACCGCCTGGGCACTGAGATCGGTAGATCTGGCGATATCTGCCTTCGGCATTGCTCCAGAGTGACGTATCAGCTGTAGGATCAGCTTTTCGTTTTCACTTCTGTGAGTCAGCGGATGCCTCAAAATCCCTGCGACTTCTTTCGAAATCTTTGCTGCTTCATCCATTTGTCGACTGCTCAAAACTTTTGACTAAATGTAGCTTGCGTTTGCGTGAATGCCTTGATCTGCGCCTGTGATCATAGAGACGATTTCGTTGCCGTCCGTCTCGTCCGTTCGCCTGTCGCCGACAATACCCCCTTGTCGGAAGACAACCACTCGATCCACGAGATTGAAGACCTGCCGCAGGTTGTGGGAAATGATGATCACGGGCGTCCCCCGCTCCTTGAGGCGGCGGATTATGTTTTCCACCCGCGTCGTCTCCTGAATGCCCAAAGCAGCGGTAGGCTCATCCATGATGATCAGCTTCGCTCCCCAGCCAGCGGCGCGGGAGATCGCCACGCACTGCCGCTGCCCACCAGACATCCCCTGCAGCTTGCCGCTAAGATCGGGGATCTGAATCCCCGTTTCATTCAGCAGTTCCTTGCTTCGTGAGCGCATCGCCTTTTTGTCCAGCCAACTGAAGGGGCCAAGGTTTAGGCCGACTTGCTCACGCCCCAAAAAGATGTTCGCGGGAACATCGAGATGATCCGCCAGCGCGAGATTCTGGTAAACTGTTTCAATACCAGCGTCCCGGGCTGCCTTGGGGTTGGAGAAAGCCACTTCCTTGTCAAACAGCCGGATCGTGCCAGACGTTGGCTCTTCAACACCGGTGATATTCCGGACAAAGGTTGATTTGCCAGCACCGTTATCACCGACGATAGCGACGTGCTCCCCCTCGCGGATGACAAAATTGGCCTCATTCAAGGCTCGAACACCGCCGTAGTGTTTCGTCAGGCTTCTGGTTTCAAGAACGACTGGGTCGAATTGGTTTTCCATAACTTTTTCAGTGCGGCGACGCACGCTCCCTCTTCGCCCTAACTGACAAACTTCAATGTAATGAGCCCATCATTTTCGACCAACTGTTTCTACAAACCTGCTGTCGACCAAGGCCATTGTCAATAATTAAATCACCGAGATTTATTTATTGACAGCCCGAAAATTTGGGATATGACTCGCTGCAGGCTGGACGGGCTGAAACCGTCGGGTCTGGTTTCTTTTGTTGGGAGGAAGACCATGAAAATCTTGAAGTCGGCACTCGTAGCGAGTGCGACAATGATTGCAGCCTCAGCTGCTTCGGCGCAGACGATTGGCTACATTACGAAATCTGCGACTAACTCCGGTTGGGTTATGATCAATGGTGGCGCTGCCAAAGCCGCCGAAGAATTCGGTGTTGAACTGATAACGGTCGGACCGGCCTTCCAGGGCGATCTGGCCTCGCAGCTTGAGGTGTTTAACAACCTCGTGGCGGCCGGTGTCGATGCAATTGGCATTGCCCCGGTTGATTCGGCCGGTGTGGCTGATGCGGTTCAGGCGGCGATGGATGCGGGTATCCCTGTCGTTGCGATTGATACGGGCGTTTCTGGTGCTGACGTGACTTCGTTCGTCGCGACGGACAACCTTGCCGTGGCGACGATCCAGGGCGAGCAGGCTTGTGGTCTGATCGACAATGGCGATGCCGTAATTTACGTGACAGGCAATCAGGCTCAGTCCACGGGGCAGGAGCGTCGCGACGGCTTCTACGCTGGCTTTGAGGGAAGCTGTTCAGACTCTGAAATTGTGGTTGTTCCGACTGAGTGGAACGGCACGCAGGCTCAAGAGGGTGTTGCAGCTGTACTGGCCACGCGGTCTGATATTGCGATGATCGTCAATGCCTGGGACGGCGGTACGATGGGTGCGAAAGCAGCGCTTCAGAACGCAGGTTACAGTGCAGGTGACGTGAAACTTGTTGGCTTTGACGGCGCAACCGACGCCATCCTGGCGATGGACGAGGGCTGGGTTCATGTTGATACCGCTCAGATGCTTGAAGGCATGGGTTATCACGGCATCCGTATCGCGGCTGAGGCAGCGAATGGAAATGATGTCCCGGGCCGGTACGATACGGGAACTTTCCTTGTCACCCCTGATACCTCTGCCGAATACAAGGCTCTGATCGGTATGTAATTGCCCATCAGTGTGTTGGGGAGATTGCTTCTCCTTCTCCCAGAAAAGGCGCTTCTAGAACATTTGTCTAAGTGGCAAACTGTGCAGGTGAAGCGCCTTTTCTTTGATCATTTGACCACCGCTTGAGTTGGAACCCGTCACATGGCCGACCGTCTTCTCGCAACTCTCATCAGGTTCTTTAGCGCCGAATGGTCAGGAGCGCTGCTCGCGGTTCTTGTCCTGTCTCTGGCGTTCGGAGTTGTGTCGGGGGGCGACTTCCTGGCGCCGGGTAACCTGATGCAGATCGTCATCTCTGGTGCCGATATTGGCTTGATTGCTGCGGGCATGACGATTGTCATCCTGACCGCAGGAATTGACCTGAGCGTGGGGTCCATTCTCGTGCTGGTTACCAGCGTTATGGGCTATGTCGCAGGGTACTTCGGACTGGATCCCGTCAGCGCCATATTCGTTGGACTGGCCACCGGGATCCTTGTCGGCTGTTTCCAAGGCTTGCTAATCGCCCAAGTCGGAATGCCGGCGTTTATCGTTACGCTTGCGGGCTTGAGCCTATGGCGTGGTCTGGCAAACTTTATGACCAAGGCTCAGACCTCGCCCCCCCTTGATGATTTCTTCAAGTTTTTCGGGAGTTGGAACCCGACTGCCGTCTTCAGAGAACCGCTGCCTGACGTTGTCAGCGAAGAGATCAAGACCTGGGGTTTCTGGGAACGGCTGGGAGGGTGGCTCAATCGCCATGATGCCTTCTCGGGTTTGAGCGGCGGCCAGATTTTTGAGGTTTTCTGGCTGACTGGCTTCAATGGGCTGCAGATGGCCTTTTTCATTCATATCGGGTTCTTCATCCTGATCGCGCTGATGCTGAACAACATGAAAATCGGTCGCTACATGTACGCCATCGGATCAAACGAGTCGGGCGCGCGGCAGGCTGGGATCAACACAAAGCAATATCTGATGATGGCCTACATCATTTGCGGCCTGTGTTGTGCGATGGCTGGCGTGGTTCGCCTTGGGCTCAGTTCAACGGCAACCCCTCTGCTCGGTTCGCAGTACGAACTTTTGGCGATTGCTGCGGTTGTGATTGGGGGCACCAGCCTGTTTGGGGGCCGGGGTACAATCTGGGGGACCTTCCTGGGCGTGCTCTTGCTCAAGGTCATCAATAACGGTTTCATCCAGTCCGGGCTTGCCGGCACTTCTAACGAAGGCACCTTCGTCCAGATGATGCTGACGGGCGTGATCATCATGATTGCGGTCGGGATGGATATTGTTCGCCAGAATGCCTCGATTATCAACGTACAGAGGTTTCTGTGCGGTGCTGCCTTTGCCTGCATGACGTTGGTCGTTTTGGCGCCGGGCTTTGGTACAGTGATGTCTGCCATTGCTCTGGGCGAGAGCAGCGCGATGAAAAATTACCAGCTGAAAGCTGAGGAAGCGAACGCTGCACTCGCTGATGAAATAGAAGCGGCCAAGCGTGTGATGGAAGATGCGAGGGCGCTGTATGCTCCTTTCGAAGCTGTTGTCAAAGAAGCCCGAAAAGATTTCAACGCAGCGAACCGGCGTTTCAAGGAGCAGCCCGGAAACGCATCAGCCCAGGCCGATCTGGATCAAGCAAGAGAGGTGCTGCGCGCTGCACGTGCAGACGCTGCCGAGACCGAAGTTGCCTTCGAGGCCGCACGCCTCGCGTTCAACAGGGTAAACTCAAAGCGCTGGGGCATCGATCAGAAGCAAAAAGACAGAATTCTCGATGCCGAGGCAAAGTCAGAGGCAGAAGCCCGTGTCAACGACGGCATTTGGCTGCTGGTGGGGGGACTGATTGCATTGATCGGCCTCGGGGTAGCCATCTGGATGCCCATATCGCCGATCACCGTGGTTGCTATGCTGTTGACGGCTGGTTACTCGGCATTCACGGCGTTTGCATGGAGTGTAAATCTTGTGCCTTTGGCAGTGCTCGCAGTTCTCTTGCTGGCCGGAGTGGCTGTCGTGCCATACCTCTTTTACCGAGCACGCGATCTCACCAAGCAGCGGCTTGGTGAGGCCTAGGAGCCGAGCCGCTGGGCAGCCTCTTCAAAGGCTGCGGTTGCCGCTTCGCTGGTCTTATTGGTCAACAGGTCATCCAGCACAGCCGGGGCCAGTGTGAAGGTATCGTGCCCCCGGGCAGCGAGGCTGGCGACCTGCGCGGCTGAACGCAGGCTGGCGAGCAGGATCCGTGTCTCCGGCTGGCAGATGGCGCGCATGTCGTCGACGATCTTGTCCGCGTTTTGCCGGTTTTCGAGCAGTCGCCCGTAGTAGGGCGCGAGGTAACGTGCCTTCAGCGACTTCGCAATCACCGCCTGGGTTGCTGCAAAGCCGGTGGTGAAGGTCAGGGGAACCGCGCTGTCCAGCCGCCGGGTGATCTCCCAAGTCTGATCGCAGAAGGGGATTTTGGCGACAATGCCTTCGGGCCACGTCTCGAAGACCGCCATGAACGCGGCGACAGCCGCCGCTGGGTCGGACAGCCCCGTGATCTGGAACTGCAGCTCGTGGAAGCCGAGGTTTCGGGCCTCGCCGACCAGTTCAATCTTTGACGCCTGCCCAGCATCGATACCCTCGCGCTCGAACAAAATAGGGTTGGTCGTGGCGCCGTGGATCAGACCGGTTTTGGCAAGCCGTGCCCACTGTGCCGGATCGGCTGAATCGATGAAGAGACGCACGCTAGATCCTGATTTCATCGAGGCTTGGCGGATTGCAGCCAACGCGCTCGCAGTTGATGGCGGCTGCTTTGGCGGCAAATCGGCCAACGTCCCGGATCGCTGCCTCAGAGCCGAAATCAGGCGACTGCAGGAACTGGTAGATCAGCGCCGCCATGAAGGTATCACCGGCGCCGACCGTATCCTGCAGCGCCGACACCGGCGCCGCTTCAACCTCGACCCGGTGCGAGCGGGTTATCAGGCTCGCGCCCTGACTGCCCTTGGTCAGCACGAACAGCTGTGCCTGCGACCCGGCGGCGAGTTCTGCGGCCTTGGTCTCGGGGTCGGCATCGGGGTAGAGCCAGCCCAGATCCTCATCGCTCAGCTTGACCAGCGAGGCGACCTGCATCATGCCTTCCAGCCGGCTGCGGTAGGTTGCCGGGTCGGTGACAAAGGCCGGGCGCACGTTGGGGTCGAGCGTGCAGGCCACGCCCCGCTGCGCGAGGTCGGTGAACAGTTGCGCCCAGACCTCGGCATCGGCCCCGTCACACAGCGACAGTGAGCCGATCTGAAACACCCGGGTGTCGGCAGGAATTACGGCTCCGAGGCTTTCGGCACTCACGCGCCGCTCGGCCGTACCATCACGGTAGAACTGATAGCTAGGCTGGCCGTCCTGCAGTGTGACCATGGCCAGCGAACTGGGGGCATCGACCCGCTCTGATGCGACCACGACACCGCTTTCCACCAGCGTATCAGCCAGCAGCTCGCCTAGGCTGTCGGTCGAGATCGGGGTGATGTAGTGCGGGCGGGTTCCCAGCCGACCGAGCGCAGAGGCGCAGTTGTACTGTGATCCACCTGGCAGCGCCTTGAATTCCGGCACGCCATGTTTTTCGGTCATCTGAACGAGATCGATAAGGTTCTCGCCGCCAACAGTAATCATCAATCTCTACTCTTTGCTCGGGCCTGAGAGCTGGAAATCTACCGGTTCAGGACCCGACATCCTATCCTGTCAGGCGCCTTCGCATGCTGAAGGTTGAGGATGCGTTATTTCTATCACGTCGCTCAAACAATGGGGGGTTTTTCTGGTACTTTTCCGCCCCGAAACGACCCGGATCAGCGCGCGGGGACGGGGGGCTGTCTGCGGTGTTCTGAGCGGGGGCGCTGTCAAATCCTGTTCATCCAGCCACGAAAGCGTCCAGAGGACTATCCCCGGATTTATGCGCTTATTTGAATTTTAGATGTCCCGCATCATTGACATTAAACGATCTTTCAAACCAAGATTAGTTCCCATGGTAAGTAATTTAGGGAGGGAAACCATGATTAAGCATATCATTAAGGGGGCCATGGTGGCGGCGACACTCGCCGGCACGTCAGCTCTGGCCCAGGTCAATCTGACCGCAGAGACCGCCAGCCCTGGCGGTGCTACCTATCTTTCGCCTGCCCACCTGACTGAAATCGCTGGAACGCAGGGCATTGCGAACATTCAGCTTGCTGACGGTCAGACACTGACCAACTCGATCCAGAACGTCGCCGAAGGCAAGACCGACATTGCCGGTACGCCGTTCATTCTGCCATTCCTGATGAGCCGCGGTGTCGGTCCCTATGGGTCGCTGGGTGCCGAGCAGGGCGCTGAGCTGGCAGGCAACCTCCGGGTGATCAACCCGTTCACGCTCGGGATCTTCTTCCTCTACGCCTATGACGCCAAAAATCTCGGCGGCTGGGACGACCTTAAGGGCCGCAAGATCTACAATGGCCCGCCACGCGGCGGTGCGCTGACCAACGCGCGCAGCATGATCCAGATCGTTGCCGGCCTTAAGGAAGGTGACGACTACGAAGGCATTCAGGTCAACTGGGGCCAGGGCACCACGCTGGTCACCAGCGGTGAGCCGGACGCCATCGTCCTGCCAGAGGTCTTCCCCGGTACCCGCCTGACCGCGATCACGGCTGCGGGCAAGATGACCGGCTGGTCCATGCCGAAGTCTGCCTACGAAAGTGAGGCCATGCAGAAGTACATGGTCGCACCGGGTAGCGCGCCGTTTACCATTCCGGTGGCGGAGCTGCAGGCGACCATGGGGGATGACTGGTCCTTCGTTTCCGAAGACGACACCTTCCGCGGCTTTGCCACCATTGGCGGTAACGTCGTGCACAAGGACATGGACGATGACCTCGTCTACGACCTCGTCTCCGCCTACATCGCGACGATGGACGATCTCAAGGCAAAGGCGCCTTACGGCAATACCGTGAGCTTCGATGCCCCCATGCAGGGGATGTGTGGTGACAACCCGATCAAGTACCACCCTGCAGCTGCACGCGCATGGCGTGAAGCAGGCTATGACATGGATGACTGTGCCGTAGCTGCGGACTAGACTTCACGCCTATTTTGCTTCAGGCGGTGTTCTCGCTTCGCGAGGGCGCCGCCTGTAGCGCTCTTTGAGCTCGTGAGTAAAGTATGGCTGAGGATATGACCACGGAAACGCGCAAAGACCTGTTTCCGAATCTTGCCGTCTACGTTCTGGCCGTGATTTTTGTCGCGGTGGGCATTCTGAACAGCACACCACTGATCCCGGGATGGGATGATATGTGGCGCGGGCTGACAGGCTGGGACAGCCTGAAGACCCGATCCTTTCCCACCGAATGGTTCTACCCCATTGTCTTTTTGCTGATGATGCTGATCGTCGCGCTCAAGCATTCCATGTGGCGCGAGTGGCGGGGCAACCGCCGGGCCGGGCTGGGTCTGTTCATGGATATCGCGCTGATCGTCTCGGCGGGTGCCATTTCTCTGACCTATCTCATCGAAATCGATAGCGTGTGCCTGATCGACCAGCTCAACGGCGAACGCGCCCGGGTGATGGCAGAGACCATGCAGGCGGAAATCGAATTCGCCGAACTCATGGGGCTGCCGGTACCCGACACGGTCGAAGACCCCAAGTGCATGAGCACCACCGGGGTCTGGCTGGTCGCCATCGTCGGCATCGCCATCCTCGTATTCCTTGCCTACAACGTCAAAGTCTGGGGCCTGCCGCTGGTGCTGGTTTCGATCGTGATCGCGCTCTACACCATGGGCACGGTTCTGGTCTGGTATTTCCACGGTCCCGACAACATCAACAAATACCTCATGACCAAGCTGGGTGGTGAGCCCAGGTCCTTCCTCGACGGCCGACCCAACGTGCACGATGCCCTGGTCAACAACTCTGCGGGCATTCTCGGGCGGTTCATGGACGTGATCATGAACGTCGTCTTCCCCTACATCATTCTAGGCGCCCTGTTCGGAAAGTCGGCAGGTGGTCAGGTGTTGATCAAGCTGGCCTTCCGCTGGACCCGGAGCCTGCGCGGCGGCCCGGCCCACGCTGCGATCATCAGTTCCGCCATGTTCGGCACCATCACCGGCGGCCCGGTCGTCAACGTGCTGTCAACGGGGGTTCTGACCATTCCGATGATGCTCAAGCGGGGTTTCTCTCGGGTGTTCGCGGGCGGTATGGAAGCGGCGGCTTCATCGGGCGGATCGATCATGCCCCCGGTGATGGGCGTCGCGGCCTTCATCCTCGCGGCGATGACCGCCGTGCCTTACAGAGACGTGATCATCGCCGCGGCAATCCCGGCGGTAGCCTACTTCTTCTGCCTGTTCCTCAGTGCTGTCTTCCAGTCAAGAAAGCAGGGTATCGAAGCCTCCGGCGGACTGACCGAAGAGATGCGGATCACCCTGCGCGACCTGCTCCATCTCTCGCAGATCGTGCTGCCTATCCTGCTCATCCTCGTCCTGCTGCTGACGCCCAAGGACATGGTGGGTTGCGGCCTGTTCGGGGCGCTGCTGGGGGCCGATGCGGTCATTGAGAACGGCCGCTGCAGCGTTAACTCGCTGCCCTGGGTGCTGCAGATTTTCCAGAATTCGGCCGGTTCGGCGGGTGCGACCGGCTGGTGGGCCGCAGCCTTCGTGACCGTGCTGCTGTTTCTCGATCGTGATTTCCGTGCTCAGCCCCGGCGGCTGCTCGACGCGCTGGCCGAGTCCGGGATCACGGTTTCGACCCTGTACCTCATGTTCCTTGCGGTGACAGTGATCGACGTCAGCCTCAATTTCACCGGTCTGTCGAAGTTCGTCGCCATCGACGTGCTGCGCTTCCTGCTGTCCTTCGACCTTGGCGGCAGTGGCTCGGCCTACTTCCAGTTCTTCGCCCTGGCCATCACCATGCTGCTCGCCATCCTGCTGGGCATGGGGATGCCGGCCGTGCCAGCCTACATCAACGTGGCGCTGCTCATGGGGCCGCTGCTGGTCGGGCTGGGGATCGCGACCTTTACCGCGCACATGTTCATCTTCTACTTCGCCATAGCCTCGGCAATTACGCCACCGGTGGCGCTGGCAGCCTTTGCCGCAGCGACCATCACCAAAGCCGAGCCCATGTCGACGGGCTTCAGCGCGGTGCGCTCGGGGATCGTGATGTTCACCATCCCCTTTGTCTTTGCCTTCTACCCAGAACTGCTGCTCATCGATCAGGCGCTGATCGACCCGACCAGCCCGTCGCGCGCGCCCTTGCCCGGTTATGAGAACGGCGTTTCGTGGACCGCACTGGGCTGGCTGCTCGCCCGTCTGGTCCTGTCGCTGTATCTGGTCGCCAGCGCGCTCGCCGGCTTCGATGCCAAGCGTCTGCTGAGTGTCGAAATCGTACTGCGGATCGCCATTGCCGTTGCGGTACTGGCACGGCCTGAGCTGATCCATTTCACCGCCATCGCTGCGGCCTTTGCACTGATCGGCTGGCACTACTTCAGGGCCCGGCGCAGCGCGGCTGCCTCGACCTGACGGCCACCCGGGAACCGCCATGACCAAGCAACCCAACTTTCTCTACCTGATCACCGATCAACAAAGGGCCGACTGGCTCGGCTGCGCCGGGCATCCGGTCCTGAAGACCCCCAACATCGATGCTATCGCGGGGCAGGGGACCCGGTTTGATCGGTTTTACGCCGCCTCTCCGGTGTGCATGCCCAATCGCGCGTCGCTACTGACCGGGCGCTACCCGAGCCTGCACGGGCTGCGCTACAACGGCTGCCGCCTGCCGCTGTCCGCCAACACCTTTGTCAACCTGCTGGCCAAGGGCGGCTACCACACGGCAGCGATCGGCAAGAGCCACCTGCAGCCCTTTACCGGGCTGCCGCCCATGGGCCGCGACCCGGCCCTGGCCGATGTCAGTGAAGAAGCCTGGTCCCCGGATGAGGGCGACTACGGCGAGGAAGAAGCCGACCGCTACAGCGCCGACGGCCGGTACGAAATCACCACGCCTTACTACGGCTATCAGCACGTCGACATGGTCACCGAGCACGGGGACCGCTGCGGCGGGCATTACCTGCAGTGGTTCCGGGAGAACGCGCCGGACTGGGAAGCCTTGCACGACCCGGCCAACGAGCGCCCGCACAACTATTCCTGCCCGCAGGCTTACCGGACGCCCATCCCCGAGGAGCTGTATCCGACTGCCTACGTCCGCGACCGCGCCATCGACTATCTGCGCGCGCGACAGGGCGAGGACCAGCCGTTCTTTGCTTTCGTCTCCTTCCCCGATCCCCACCACCCCTTCAATCCGCCGGGGAAGTACTGGGACATGTATTCCCCCCATGACTTCGAGGTCTCTCTGCCTTTCGAAGCGCACCGCAATCCGACCGCGCCCATGCGGTTCCTCTACGACAACTGGAAGAACAAGGGCGAGCAGATGACGGCTCAGACAGCGATGATGCTGGACAATCAGCAGGTGAAGGAAGTCATGGCCCTCTCCGCCGGCATGATGGCCTTCATCGATGATGCCGTGGGCGAGATCATGCAGACCCTGCACGAGACCGGCGCCCACGAGGATACCGTGGTGGTCTACAACTCCGACCACGGTGACTATCTGGGCGACTACAACATGATCCTGAAAGGTGCGCTGCCGTTCGAAAGCATCACGCGCGTGCCCTTCATCTGGTCGGATCCGCAGCAGCGCGCGCCGCGCGTCAGCAGCGCCATGGCCTCGACCGTCGATATCGGGGCGACCATCCTTGAGCGCGCCGGGCTGAAGCCCTTCAACGGCAATCAGGGGGTAAGCTTCCTGAACGCGGTCACCGGCGGGGACGGGCCGCGGGATGATCTGCTGGTCGAATACAACGACGGTGGTTCGCGCCTTGGCTTCAAAAAGGCTTCACGGGTGCGCACGGTGATCACGGACCGCTGGCGCTACACGCTCTATCTCGATCAGGATTGGGGCGAGCTCTATGATCTCGAGACTGACCCTTCGGAGACCCACAATCTGTGGGACGAGCCGGCGTACGCGGCCGATCGGGCGCGGTTGTCGGAGCGGTTGAACCACCTGCTGACCGCGCAGATGGACGAAAGCCCGCTCTCTGATCGCCTCGCCTGAAGCCGGGGCTAGCGCGCGAACACCGTCTGTCCCTTCCAGACCGTCCGGCGCAGGTCGATCGCGCCTATTTCGGCAGGGGCGAGGGTTTCAAGTGCCTCATCCAACACGATGAAGTCAGCCCATTTCCCTGCGACCAGAGAGCCGGTTTCGTCTTCCATGCGCAGCGACTGGGCGCCATTGATCGTGAACAGGGGCAAGGCCTGATCGAGGGTGATCGCCTGCTCGGGCGCGAGTGAACCGCTATAGGCACCGGTCGGGTGCTGGCGCGAAATCATGCCAGCCAGTCCGGTCCAGGGGTTGGGGTCGGGAGAGGCGGCAGGCCAGTCGGAGGCGTAGGTCACGCGCATCCCGGCCTGCAAATAGTCCCACAGTGCGTGGCAGCGGCCGACCCGGTTCTCGCCGAGCAGCGCCAGCTGTCCTGCCGTTGCCGGGTTGGGGAACCAAAGCTTGGGCGAAACCTCGGCAACAGCGTCGAGCGCGCTGAACCGGTGGAGGTCTTCGGGTCGAACGAAAGGCGCGTGGGCGATTTCGTGCCGCAGCCCGCTGGGGCCATTGGCACGGCGGGCCGCTTCGATCCCATCCAGCCCCCGACGGATCGCGTTATCGCCGACGGCGTGCATCTTTACCGTGAACCCGCGCCGGTCCAACTCAGTGATTTCGCGAGCGATCTCCTCGGGGGTCAGCAGCAGAATGGCGTCGGCGTCGTGGTTGGCCACGTCGTAGCCCGTATCGGCCTGGTAGGGCTCGGTGAAGGACGCCGTGAACCCGGTGGCCACGCCGTCCAGAAACAGCTTGGCGTAGTCCGTGCGAACATTGGGCGAGGCGTACGTCTGCCGCCAGCGCTCCATTTCCTCGTAGGGGATCATCTCCGGCACCAGCGGGCTCTGGCGCACAATATGGGCAGCCATATGCAGGCTCAGATCACCGCGCTGGTCTGCGGCCTGATAGGCCTGCAGATCCGATTCAATCGCCATCGGTTCCTTGAACGCCGTGAAACCCAGCTGATTGAAGCGCTCGACGAACAGACGCGTCGCATCGGCCAGCCGCGCGGGGGAATGGGTGAAGAGCTTGCGCACCGGCGCAGCAGCGGTTTCGGCCAGAATGCCGTTCGGGGCCCCGGTTGCCGGATCGCGCTCGATCACCCCGCCTTCGATGTCCTCGATGTCATCGTGCAGGCCCGCCAGCGCCAGCGCAGGCGAGTTGCACCACAACAGATGCTTGGTCACGTCGGCCAGCGCGATTGGGACGTCGGCTGATACTGCGTCGAGGGTGGCGCGGGGGTTATCACCCATCTCCGCGCGCATGTCGTGACGCCAGGGACCACCGGTCAGCATCGTACCCGGCGCGGTCTGCGCCAGCTGGGACCGCACGGCGGCCATCAGTTCACCGTAGGAGGCACCGTAGTTAACATTGACCTCGTAAAGCTCCTGACAGGCGCCCCACAGTGCGTGTGTGTGACTCTCGACCAGGCCCGGCAGAATGCTCTTGCCGCCCATATCGATGGTCTCGGTGCCCGGGCCTGCGAGATTGAGAACGTCTGTATCTCCGCCAAGGGCGAGGATCTTGCCCCCCGAGACAGCCATGGCTGAGGCCAGCGGCCGGTTCGGTTCCATGGTGCGGATGCGGGCGTTGAACCAGATGGTGTCAGCGGTCATGCGGTCTGCCTTTCCAATACTCACGCGGCAGACCGACCTTAACACCTTGTTTCGCCGACGCTAATCCATGGAATCAAACCGTTTTCGCGGCCGCCGGGCAGCAGGCCCCGGCAGTCTATCGAGACCGATCAAGCCGCACAGGGACGCAAGCCGGCGCTTTGGCTTGCGTCCCTTTCCTTTCAAGACGCCCCATAGCGGGCGCGGTTTCAGCAGGCTCCGTTTTCCTCAGCCGCGCGGAGCGATTGCAGCAACTGTTCCGCGTTGTGAGCAATCATTGCCGCATAGGTCGGTGCCGGACCGTCGAGGTCTGAAAGCGCCCCTGTGAACAGCGTGCCTCCGATGGACAAGCCGGTTTCGCTGGCGATCTGCTGAATGATCCGGCTGTCTGCGAGGTTTTCAATGAAGACCCCGCCGATGCCGCCACTGCGCACTTGCTCGATCAGCGCGGCGACATCTCGCGCCGAAGCTTCACTGTCCGTGCTCAGGCCCTGAGGCGCTGCGAAATGCAGGCCGTATTCGGCGCCAAAATACTGGAAGGCGTCGTGGGAGGTAATCACGGTACGGCAGTCCTCACCGATGGCGGCAAATTCAGACTGCAAACGGGCGTCCAGCTGTTCGAGTTCAGCGATGTACGTCTCCGCTCGGGCCCGGAAGTCAGCTTCATGAGCAGGGCTTTCGGCTGAAAGTGCTTCGGTGATGTTTTCGACGTAAACGGCTGCAAGCTTCAGGCTTTGCCAGGCGTGCGGGTCATATTCACCGTGGTCATGCCCGTGGTGGGCATCGCCATGGTCGTCGTGGTGATCATCCTCATCGCCATGGTC
>Ga0163109_10000859_pt1 | contig 23947 bp, 27 predicted proteins | sample CRUFie1St13metaG_FD_108704 | JGI IMG/M metagenome (GOLD analysis project Ga0163109, IMG submission 108704) | Marine microbial communities from the Costa Rica Dome - CRUD Field 142mm St13 metaG | ecosystem: Environmental > Aquatic > Marine > Oceanic > Photic zone | place: Costa Rica: the Eastern... | reverse complement strand
TATCTATTTCCAGAGGGTGGAACATAATAAATGCCTACACGTACTGGTTATACAGATTCAACATATCATTTAGATACGCCATGGAATATGGATGGCTATGCCAATGATTACATCTATGGTGATTCTTCTCCTGTTCTAGACTTCAGTAATGATATTACTTTTATTGAGTCAGATGGAACACTAGATTCTTCTTACACTAATAATCATATGTTAAATTATACGAATGATCTTATTCTAGTTAACACTGCCGACGCTGCAGTAGCAGCACAAGCATCAGCAGACTCTGCAAACAGTTTAATCAGTACACTTAGAGTACAACTTGCCAATGCCGAAAGTGGTGGCGGTGGCGCAATACAGACTTGGAGTTCATAATGGCGACAAAGGCAAGATTATTATCACAAACTTTTTCATCAACGCCTACTGGCGATATAAGATTAAAAGGTGAATTTGCAGATAGTGCTGCACCGGAAGCTCCTGAAATATTTACTGGAAGCGCTACTATAGCAGACTCAGCAGAAACAGCAATTAATACATTTGATGGAACTACGATTAGAGCTGCTCACTATGATATCATATGTCAAACTTCGGGCGACAGTGATCATCAAGCTGGACAGGTATTTGTAACGCATACCGGTGATAGTGCAACTCTTACTTCATATGGTACGTTGTTGCATGCAGCTGGAACTTTAGTAATGTACGATTGTAGCATTGATGGGTCTGATCAGGTTTCGTTACTAGCAGATCCTCAAGGACATGCTGGATTGAAGTTTTCATTTAAAAGAATTGACACGCCGGTTACGACGTAAGTATATAAATAGAATCAAATTAAAGAGGTTGATATGGCAAAAGCAGCATTTAGAGTAGAAGATGGTTTAATTCCTGGTCACACCAATGCTGACCTTGGACATACAGCATTAAAGTTTAGAGACATTCACATGTCAAACGACATGCATATTGATAATGATATACATGTCGGTAGAGATATTGATATTACAAGAGATGCAAATGTTACAAGAGACGTTAACGTAACTAATGATTTAAATGTTACAACAGATCTGGATGTAGATGGTAATACAATTCTTAATAACTTAAGTGCCTTAGGACCTACAATTAATTTACCGAATTTCGCTGGTGGTGGCGGAGGTGGTGGAGGCGGCGGTGTCTCTGAGGCCGAAGCTATAGCATTTGCAATTGCGTTAGGATAAAAGAATGGCAAAGAAGATTTTAGCAACAGACTATAGTATCAATTCTGATAGTGATACAATTACCGTAAAGGGCTTTTATCGAGCAGAACAGTTTCAATTAATTACAGATGTTACTCCTAATAGCGGTGGAACGATTATATTTAATTTTGCTGATGGTGCTAAAGGACATAAAGGCGCGGTATTTAATACGATAGATGAAACTACTACTTTATATTTAGAAACAAGTTTAGCAGCATATGCTATTGATTCTACATCTAACGTACAAATTATTGTTGATCATCCGGAAATGGAGATCGAAGTCTCGGACTCATTACTTGATCCTGTACATAAGATTCGAGTATCAACTCCGGAAAACTTAATCGATACTGACTTTGAATATGGATTGCAGCCAACTAAATGGGAAACATTAGAACTATCAAACAACGTTCCGTCATTCTTCGTTGCCGATGGTGATACTGCTTTACCTATTGTTGAAACAATTACTGCTACTACTGGTTCTGATGTTATTAAAGTTTCATGTACAGATGCTCATAATCTTGTTGTCGGTACGCCTATCGATGTATCTGGTCTAGACTTTAGAACTGCAGAAGGTAAATTCCTAATTATTTCTGCAGATTCAAATAATTTCTTTTATAGAGCAAATGCTCCTCAAACTGTTACTGGTGCTATCGGTTCTCTTTATTCTGCTGTTACGCCTGGATCGTTTTATGCTGGTTCTCAAATTCCATATGCTCAAGATTCGGGTTTAGAAACAAATGAATTAGATCCATCAACCCTTAGAATTAATACGCCGGACGTTCATGGTTTTGTCGAAGGATCACAGTTTTACTTAGTTAATACTATTGCATCTAAATCTCTTAAAATTACAGATAATAAAACTGCGCCAGACGGTGATCCTATTATTGATAAAAGAAATACATTTACTAGAGAAGTACCTCTAGATTTATCTAAAACAAAAACAAACGAATTACGTGGTCGATACAGTCGATACTTTCCTGCCTCAGACGTAGACGTAGCCTCTAATACTATTAGCTGGCCTAGCCACAATATGAACACCAACTACACTCTTTTATATGTCCCACCAGCTGGTGCTCAAGGTATAGGCGGTTTAGATAGATTCGAAATCTATTATGTAAAAAGAGTAGATGCTAATAATATTCAGCTAACAACTTCACAAAACGGTAGTGCAATTAGCTTTAGCAGTGCAGGAGATACATCCGTAGCACAGCATTCATTGCACCTAGTATATGAATTAAGATACTCAAGTAAAAGTTATAGAAACTCATATACTTATCACTATACTTGGGGTTACTGGTATGGTACTGCTAATTATTCTGGTTACGATATGCGTCAAGGAGGCAAGTCAGATCCAAACACAGGACAAACTTTTTACGGGTTAGGCGATAAAAAAGAAGATGGCCTAATGGTCATGACTCGTAACTATCAGTATCCTGGCTATAGCGCAAGATGGATGGATTATTACAGACCAGAATATCAAAACTATTATAACGTTTATGGTGGTAACCACTACTTATATACAGACTTTCCTGAGTATGATAACCAAACACCAAGTCTCCATCCATCGCGATGGAATCCAATCGAAGACTTTGGTAGATGGAGAAGCTACTCATGGAATAGTTATACCTACACATATAGTAGTGGCTATTTTAGATTTCAAACATATTACTATTCCGGTACTTATAATTACTATTGGTCTTCTCGCCGTATGTTTGTATTCCCATTCATATACGATGAAGAAGCAGATACATTCTTTTCTCAAAGTCATGGATTAGCGCAAGGCGACACAATTACTTTCGCTACTAAATCAGGTTCTGCACCTACAGTTAACTCTGGTAGTTATATGGGAGATACTCGAAGCAACACAACATTAGCTGATGGTGATTATACTATTGATGTTGTTTCTCCTGATAGATTTAAAATAGGTGGTTCTAGAATAGCAACCGCGGTAGGTGATTCAAACGGAGCTTACAATATTGTAGGTAACGTTGCCAATCCAAACGCTAACTCATTCTATGTCGATCAGCATGGTCTTATTGACGGAGATGAAATGGTATTGAGCAAAGTAGGTAATCCTACTTTACCAGCCGTACCAAGTGGTGCATTGGCTCCACGATGGAAATTAGGTACTCAAGGTAATGCTCCATATTTCGCACAAACAATAAATGATGCTGTACAGAATCACGTTGACAATCACAGTGATTTTAGCAATCATCAAGACTTTAGAACATCAAACCATAGTGGTAACTCAGAAAGACTTACATCAAGTGGTGAAGCCGGATTAAGTACACCGGGTTTTGATTATGTTAATACAAGATATTCATCAAACTACTTAGGCGTTGTTAAAAATGGTTCGTATGTTAAGAGCCAAAGCTATTACAATTACGCTGATACTTATGTAGGTAATTTTGATCTTACAACACCTAAAAACTTATTTGAAACTACTGATGCTAAGTCATACGGTATTTTCAGACTTGCTACTCCATGGCAACAGTATACGCAAATACCTTATTATATGGATGTAACCTTTGGTTCTGATGCTGCGCATGGCGCTACTGATGGTCAGTATAATTCTAGTAATTATTGGATATACTACAATTATACATTCATGGATCACCGGTATTATTACGTGTATGATCATTATTCTACATCGCGATACATGAGTAGTACTGTTGGTAATACATCAGGTGATACATATCATTGGTCAGTAGCTTATGTTAACGTGCAGTATTCTTCTGAATTTGTACAATTAATGCTTACATTCGGTAAAACTACGCCGAACAAAGGATGGTCCGGTTATAGCACTAACGGTAGCGGATTGTACACATATAACTATCGATATAATTCATATAACTCATATTCATATCTGTACAATAGCAGTTATAACCAAGATGAAGTTACTGTAAGACTATTCTTTGCTGGTAACACATCATTCAACTTTAATAACAGCAAAATGGTTAACTTAGTTAACGCTATCATTCAAGGTGTTGATGCGAATTTCTTAAATCCATCATTCACTGTAGGTGATACATTAACTGCTAATGTTATTAATAACAATAGATTTAGTGTTTCAAATGCTGGAGCCTTAATAGACCTAACAGATAGCGGCAGTGGTTTTGATAGTGCTAACCTTATGAAGTTTGCATTATCTGATGTACAAGGGGCAGCCGATGGATCTTACTCTGCTGAATCTGTAGGCGATGAATTTATTACCCTTAACACACCTTTCTTAGTTGAAGGTAATACAGAAATACTAAAAGCCGATAGTGCTGATTCTTCTACCATACAGACTTTTGGTGGACACAATTTCTTATCTGGTACAAAGGTAGTGTACAGTCATTCTTCTGACAGCGGACTAGGTGGTTTACAAAATGGCAACACATATTATGTACATGCAATTGACGATAACTATCTTAGCTTACATGGTAACGGACAAGATGCTATAGTTGGTATTAATCCAATTCAATTAGCTTCTGACTCTGCGGGCGGTGCACAGCTCCATCAGATTACAACAACATCGATTGCTGGTAGAACAGGTGCGTCTGGTACAGTTATTGTTAGAGACGGATCCAAAAAGGTTACTGGTAACCAAACACTCTTTAAACGATTCTTTAAATCTGGTGATACAATATTCTTTAAGAATGATTCATCAACTCCAGGTCGTTTAGATGAGCATACCATTGCTGTTATTTCAGATGATGAAAACATGGAACTTACAACACCGGCTAACTTTAGTAAATCTGACGCTACTCACTTCGTAAAAACTAATATTTACGCAAAACCTGATGGCTACTCAGTACACAGACCATTTGATGGTGGTGTTGAAATTGGCGCTGGTACTGCACCACTTTCGCAGATTACTAGACAAACAAGAAAATATTTCCGTTATCAGTCAGGTAAAGGTATTCAAACATCATTAGCTATTAACTTCAACCCACCTGTTATTTTAGAAACAATTAACTCGCTAGATACAACAGTTAGATGTAGGACAAAGTATCCTCATAGACTGGCAGTTGGAATGCAAATAACAATTGAAGGTGCATCGGATGGTGCGTATAATGGTGTTCAATCAGTAGCTAGTGTCGTAGATGATTATAACTTTACCTACACTGCTGCGCAAGCTCCTAACGCTTCGATTCCTTCAGGTATCATACAGTATGTAGTTAATGGGTATTCAGGTTCTTTTGTTAGAGCTGGTATGTTTGATAACCAAAACGGATTCTTCTTTGAATGGGATGGCACTGTACTACACTGTGTAAGACGTTCATCAACTACACAGTTATCTGGTACAGTAGAAGCAGTTAAAGGAAGTGGACGTATCGTAGGTACAAACACTAACTTTAGCGGGCAGCTTGTAAGAAATGATAAAGTAGTTATCCGTGGACAAACATATAAGATTGTTAAAATTAATAGTAGAACAGAATTGTTTGTTCAGCCACAATATAGAGGTATTTCCAGTGATGGTATTATCCTTACAAAAACAGTTGATGTTAGAGTTGCACAATCTGATTGGAACTTAGATAAGTGCGATGGTAGCGGAAAACAAGGATTTAACTTAAATACATCTAAAATTCAAATGGCATACATGGATTACTCATGGTACGGTGCTGGTAAAATTAGATTTGGATTTAAAGATCGTAAAGGTCACGTTAGATATGCTCATGAGTTTATTCACAACAACAGGTTGGACGAAGCTTATATGAGATCTGGTAACTTACCTGCTAAGTATGAAATTGAAAACGATGAAAATCCAACGTATGCTCCAACGCTATTCCATTGGGGTACATCGGTTATCATGGATGGTACGTTTGATGACGATAATGCATATCTATTTACTGCTCCTTCGAAAAACTTAACATTCACAAACGGTCAAACAAATAGTGCTAACACTAATGGCAATTCATCTCTATCTTACAGATACAATAGAGGTACAAGACAGTATGACTTCTATGTAAGATTACCGTTTAGTTCAAGTGATGCATCTAAGTTTAACACTGGTACAAAACTCTATACTTCAAACAATGAGTTGAATGGTCAAGAAGTTGCGTATACAGACTATAGTGGATCTACTTTTAGAGTTCACATTTACATATCTTCTGGTTATAGCTTTCCAGGTTCAGGTACTTATCCAGTAGTTAGTAGCGGAACTACAGTCAACATCGGTGCACCAGCTTCAGGTGGAGATGATGTTAACTTAGGTACAGACGTTATCCCGCTAGTGTCACTTAGACTTGCGCCATCTGTTGATAACAACTTGACTGGTGATTTAGGTGAAAGAGATATCATTAACCGAATGCAGTTAAAACTAAATGAAGTTGGTATGATTCTAACGCATGACTGCGAAGTTAAACTTATCTTAAATGGTGATATTAGTACAGTTTCTTGGGAAAATGTTAGATCTCCATCATTGTCACAATTGATCAAACATGAATCAGGTGATCAAATTACTGGTGGTAACGAAGTATTCTCCTTTAGAGCTTCGGGTGGTGCCGATGGTACTTCATCTACATCTAACTTCTCACTAGGAGACTTGGTTGATATGGGTAACTCAATCTTAGGCGGTAACGGTATCTTCCCTAACGGGCCTGATATTCTAACAGTTGCTGTACAAGTTGTTGATACATCATCAATTAACGCAAGTCAGCCATTTACTGCATCATCAAGAATTACATGGGGCGAATCGCAGGCTTAATATGGGAAAAAGTATTAATAGGCTATTAGCCGAACTTATAGATGACGACGGCGATGTTCAATCTGAATACTTGGACAACGTTGAAGCTAGTGGATTAGTTTACTATGAAACGCTAGATTCATTACCTGTAGGAAACGCGTTATCAGCTGGTAACTTAGCCTATGTTGCTGCAAATCAAAGAATGTACGTTTCAAATGGTGTTGGCTGGTATAACGCCGGTTTAATTAATAGATCACCTAGATGGCAAACAGAACCAAGCGCTACGTATGAAATCGTAGATTCAGCCACACCTCTTACAATTACGGCTAAAGCTGTTGACAGTGATAATTCTAATTTAACTTTAGTAAATCAAAGTTTTGGATCTGATTCTGCTCAGTACAAACTTGATGTATCTGTTGATTCTTCGGTGTTTACATTTACACCTAAAACTGCAGCCGCGGTAGGTTCGGCGGTTGCTGCTGGTAATATACCAGATTCAAATGGAGATGTTAATTACACATTTAAGTGGTCAGACGGAATTGGTTTTGTTTCTAAATTAGTAACTCTTCAATACGCGCCTGGTGGCGGCGCGCCATTACAATGGGCAAATAGTAATTCTGATCCTTATATAATGTGGACAGATCCAACTGACTTTTCAAAGCGCAGATTTGCGTATCCTATTAACTGGCCATCTCAAACTCCTGGTACATGGAGATACGCGTTGAATTACCCATCTTCTCCTAGTAATTTTAGTAACCAAGGTCTAGTTGTTACTGTTCCTCAAGGAGTTGAATGGAATGGAACAGTGTATACTGCTTACGCTTTATCTAACCAATGGACTGGTGGAAATTACAACTATGAAATATGGAATACCGGTGTTAGTTCTCCAAGCTACACGAATGAATCAACCGCGGGATCTAATAATGCAGGAAACATTCCACTATAAATAATGTGGTAGAATAGTTATAAGGTATATTATGAACGAACTTACAGAACATGAAAGCAATGAATTAAAACCAACTGATCCAATTACATTTGGCATTACACCAGTATCAAGGAGTAAAATTAATCCAAAGGCTGTAGCTTTAGTAAATGAGTTTTTACCAGAACTTGATGAGAAAACTAAATTCTTTGATAGAGGTAACTCACAATCGACTTTATCAATGATGTCTTTGACTATGTTAAATGGTCATTCACCTCATAGATTATTAAGACAAGTTTTAGCTGAAACAGAAACGCGGAAAATGGCATTGGCAGAAGCACAAGTAACGCATGCTAAAGCACTTGAAAAAATTGAAAAGTTACAGGATAAACTGTTCTTAGATCCAGATAATAATGTTTTAAACGCTAAGTTACGTGCTGCGTATGTTGGTATTGAATCTATGGAAAGCAAGATAAATGGCTCTTTCAAAGATATCGCTACACTAATAACTGCGTATAATAATGTCAAAAAAAATTATAATATTGATAACTGGACTGAAGAAGAATTTGAGAACTCAGAAAAGAAACATCACGTTCGACGTGGGTTTGAATTGATGTATCGTAATTTGATGGATGGAGGCAGAGCTTCTACTGCAACTATCGAATACATGCAACAATATGGTATACATCCTCAAGTAGGACATACCGAAGTGAGTGGTTATATCGGTGCTGTTAATGAATTAATAAAGAATAATCAAATACCGCACTCTAATCATTTAGAAGAATTTTTAGATGCAATGGCTGAAAAATATTATAAGGAATCTGATAAAACAACTCAAAGAATTTTCGGTAAAGATAATATAACTAATACCGACATTTTGAGTTTGGTGCAGGATAAATCAAATGACGACTCTGTCGAGCATACGGAAGAATAGACAAAGAGAAGAACGCACGGCTGGATTAGATTCAGCGGAAGTAAGTGTTCTAGCGGCCGGCAGCAATTTAGTTTTTTCTACTTTAGATTCTTTACCCGCCAGTGATTTAGTTCCTGGCCAAAAAGCATTAGTTGAAAGTGTTAATCGATTATACCTTACAGATGGAAACGGCTGGTATAATGTAGGATTCAACGTAAATGCCAATCCGCGGTGGATTACGGAGCCTGATACCACTGCTACAATCACCGATTCAGCTACACCATTAATTATTACAGCCTTAGCTGCTGATTCAGATGGAACTACGTTACTTAATCAAAGTAATGTGATTGGTGATAGTGCACAATACATGGTGTCTATTACAAACGATTCATCAGTTTGGACATTCACGCCAAAAAGCGCAGACTCAATAGGCATTGAAGTTGCAGCAGGTAACTTAGTAGAATCAAATGGCGATTTCATTTATAACTTTAAATGGAGCGACGGAATAAACTATATTAGTAAAGATGTAACTATAGCATATAATCCTGCCGGTGGTGGGATAGATTGGGCAGGAACTCGAGGATTTTTTCTAGGTAGCTGGATGGATAGAGATGATGCCGGTTATATGGATATCGCTACAGGTACAAGCGTTACTGCTATGAGCAATTTACCTGGACAATGCGCTAATGGCGATAACGCTGTTAGTACCGGTGAATTGATAATTGTGCCTCAATCAAATAGTAATATTTGGTCTATTAATTCGGCTACTGCAGGAACAGCGACTAATTTTGCGAACAGCCGTTTTAACAGAAATGCAGATTACGCTTCTGCCGCGGGTAATGGTTCAATTGGAATATGGCGCGGAGGTAATTCGAGTTATTACAATAAGTTCGATTACATGGCACTAACCAGTGGTTCAACATGCGCTAGTCATTCTAATCTTTCTTCACAATTTAACACTGCTGATGCTATGTGCGGAAATGATACAAAGGCATTATCTGGCATGGGAATACATAGTAGCGATTATGGTGGTACTGCAAGATGTAATTATGTTTTATATGATACTGTTGGCTCGGCTTATAATTTTGGTAACTTAGGATATGATGCTACTAGACCTGCAGCGGCCGGTGATGAAACACATGCTATATTTGCTGGTGGTGGGCATGCCAATACAATTTCTGTTTACAGTGGTTTAACTACTACAACATATGACACAGGATCATCTGCAATTAGTGGTGGATCTATTAGCCGTGCTAGAAAAGGTGGGCTAGCTATGTCGGATAAAACTTATTTTATACATGCCGGCGGATTTGCGAACGGCAACCTTTCTAGTGGTGCTAGGAATGATATAGATAGAAGAGTTATTGCGACTGGTAGCAACGCTACACTGGTCGGAAGCTTAGGCAGTGTATCTGGATCATATGGTTCTGGCGCTTCCGGAAATGCTGCATAAATAAGTTTACATTACTGGCATATTATGATATAATAACTATATGATTGACTTAAAGCAAATACATGAAATGTGGTCAGAAGACTGCAAGATAAAACAAACTAATCTAGATGAATCATCGCGTGTTACACCAGTGTTGCATGCTAAATATCTAGAAATGTTATCTCACACAAAGCTTATGTTAAAACGTGCTGAGTTTGCACAAAAGTCTTTATTAAAAGACAAGTGGTTATATTATAATGGCAAGATGTCAGAAGAAGAGTTAAAGGACAAAGGTTGGAATCCAGATCCTTTTAATGGTCTAAAAATATTAAAGGGTGAAATGGATCATTACTATGATTCAGATCCTGAGATACAAAAGTCTGAAGAAAAGATACAGTACTATAAGACCATAATTGAAACGCTAACAGAGATTATAAATAATCTTAATTGGCGACATCAAACTATAGGTAATATGATTAAGTGGAAACAGTTCGAGTCAGGAAATTAAATCACTCTACATTAAACGTTACGTGCGATAATGGTACAGCTCAAGAACTGAATGAGTTCTTTTCTTTCTTTGTGCCTGGCTATAAGTTTATGCCTGCGTTTCGTAATAGGATGTGGGATGGTAAAATACGTTTATTCGCTTTAAACGAAAAAACTTTGCCTGTTGGTCTATATTACCACTTAAAAGAATTTTGCGATAAAAGAGATTATGAATTAGTTTCTGAAGAAAGCAAGTATGGTAAAGCAGACGATAGAACTCATATAAGTCCAACACAGCTCAGTGATTATTTAAATACTTTAGATTTACCATTTCCTTTACGTGATTATCAATACCAATCAGTAGGCGAAGGTTTAGTACGAAAACGCGCGATTTTATTATCTCCTACTGGTTCTGGTAAATCTTACATGATATATGCATTAGCTAGGTATTGGTTAAATTTTTTAAGTGACGGACGTGGATACCCTAAAGGTGGTAGAGTTCTTATCATCGTTCCTACTACATCATTGGTAGAACAAATGCACAGCGATTTTATAAAGTACGGTATGCCTGAAGGAGGTATGCATAGAATTTATTCTGGTAAAGATAAAGCTGTAGACTCTGCTATTGTTATATCCACATGGCAATCGATATATAAGTTGCCTAAGGTTTGGTTCGAACAATTTGGCTGTGTGTTTGGTGATGAGGTGCATGGTTTTAAATCTAAATCATTAATGAATATAATGAATAAATGTACGGAAGCTGAATACAGGTTTGGTACTACAGGCACACTAGATGGATCACAGACACATGAACTGGTGTTGCAAGGATTATTTGGCAAGATCTATAAAGTCACAACAACTAAGAAGTTACAAGATAATGATACGCTAGCCCCGCTTTCTATTAAGAGAGTTGTTCTTAATTATCCAGAGCAAATTAGAAAAGACTTTGGTAAACAAACATACCAAGAAGAAATAGATTATATTGTAGCGCACGAAAAAAGAAATAAATTCATAAGAAATTTATCATTAGATTTAAAAGGTAATACATTAGTCTTATATAATTATGTAGATAAACATGGTAAGCCTTTATATAATATGATAAGAGATAAATCTGAAAACAAAAAAGTGTATTTTGTATCAGGCGAAACTAACGTATCAGATAGAGAAGCGATACGAGGAATAGTTGAAAGTATGTCGAATGCAATTGTAGTTGCTTCACTAGGTACCTTTTCAACAGGTATAAATATTAGGAACCTACATAATATTGTATTTGCCTCACCAAGCAAATCTCAAATACGAGTATTGCAGTCAATTGGTAGAGGATTACGAAAAAGTGACGACGGGCGTGAGACAACACTTTACGATATATCTGACGATATTAGTTGGTTAAAACGAAAGAACTTTTCTTTAATACATTCATTCGAAAGATTAAAGATATATAATAAAGAAGAATTTAATTATACAACATCGGTAATAGACTTATGAATTTAAAACAGTTTAAACTAACGAATAACGACGAAATAGTTGCAGAAATATTAGAAATCGTTGAAGAAGGCGATCTTGTACTACGCAATGCGCTAAAAATATTTCATGCTGAAGATTTCGATAATGGCGTTAGATATTATTCGTTTAAACCATGGATGTCATTTCAGGATAATGTAAGTGAAGTAACTGTGTTAAATGTTGGTCATATCATTGGTGAAACGTCTCCTTCTGCTGCTTTATTGTTGCATTATACTGAAGCAATGAATCAAATTAAAAAGATGGAAAAGAAAAAAGAATTTAATATTGATGAGATAGTAACTGAGGTTGCAAATTTAAATAATGATGAGATGCGCGAGTATCTAAAGATGAAACTAGAAAAAATGGATAATGAGGACATGTGGGACGACTCAGAAGAAGAAACCGATAACGTTATACAATTTACACCGCCGGGTACGAAATTACATTAGTGGTACCTCCATCCTCAGCCAGTACTCTACTATTATACACCAGTATTACATGGTTGTACACCCCCTAATTTAATTATTCGCGCAGCTTAACAGCAAAAATAAAATTTTACATTAATGATATACTATGATATAATATAGTTATTGAAAGGAATTGATATGGCACGTAAAAATAAAAAAAGCGCCCACTATGTTAATAACGCTGATTTTTCTAATGCCGTAGTAGCTTATGTACATACAGTCAATGACGCTAAAGACGCAGGTAAAACTCTTCCAGTAGTACCAGATTATATAGCTCAGTGTTTTCTAAGTATCGCTGAAGGTTTGTCTCACAAATCTAATTTTATTCGCTATACATATCGCGAAGAAATGGTAATGGACGCAGTTGAAAATTGTCTTAAAGCAGTCGAGAATTATGACATAGCTGCAGCTACTCGTACAGGAAAGCCTAACGCTTTTGCATACTTTACACAGATAACATGGTATGCATTTCTTAGACGTATAGCAAAAGAAAAGAAGCAACAAGACATTAAATTAAAATATCTTACAAGATCTGGTATTGAGAACTTTGTTGATGGCGATATGTCAGATGGAAGTTGGCAAGTAGTAGGATCCTTTGTTGATACTCTTAGAGATAGAATAGACAAGGTACGACATTCAGATCTAGAAGTTCAGCAGTATGCTAAAGAGGAAAAAGAAAAAAAGAAACGAGCTAAGATTGTAGATTCAGATTTACAGGAGTTTATGAAGTGAAGGTAGCAGTGTTAAACGATACTCATTGTGGTATCCGTAACTCTTCAGAAATATTTTTAAATAACGCAGCAGATTTCTATGGTAACGTCTTTTTTCCGTATTGTGAAGAACATAATATCAAGCAGATCATTCATTTGGGTGACTACTATGATCATCGTAAGTTTGTTAATTTTAAGGCTCTCAATCATAATAGAAAAGTCTTTCTAGATCCTATGCGTAAAGCTGGTATGCAAATGGATATTATTCCAGGCAACCACGATACTTATTACAAAAACACTAATGACTTAAATTCTCTAAAAGAATTATTAGGTTATTACATGAATGAAGTGCATATCATTATGGAGCCAAAAGTTATGGAATATGGTTCTCTAAAGATTGCTATGGTTCCATGGATTAACCAAGAAAATAATTCGTCAACTATGACGTTCTTAGAAAATTGTAAAGCCGACTGGCTTGGTGCTCACTTAGAGCTTGATGGTTTCGAAATGATGCGTGGTATTAAAAGCGTACATGGAATGGACCACAAGATATTTAATAAGTTTGAACAAGTTCTTACTGGTCATTTCCATTGTGGATCTAAACGAGATAACATCTGGTATTTAGGATCGCAGATGGAGTTTTTCTGGTCAGATGCTCATGATCCTAAGTACTTTCATATTATCGATACTGAAACTCGTGAAGTAGAAAGAATTAAAAATCCGTATACTTTATTTCATAAAATTGTTTACAATGACGACAAAATAGATTATAATAGTTATGATGTATCACAATTAGAAAAGAAGTTTGTAAAGATTGTGGTAGTAAATAAGAAGGATGCATTTTCATTCGATAGATTTGTAGATCGTGTACAGAGCGTGAATATTCATGAGCTGAAGATCGCAGAAAATTTTAATGAATTTATTGGTGAAAATGTAGAGGACACAGATATTGAGTTTGACGACACCACTACGATTGTTGATTCGTATATTGATGGTGTAGATACAGATTTGGATAAAGATAAAATCAAAGTCCAAATGCGTGAACTCATGACTGAGGCACAAGCACTGGAAGTTGCATGATACAATTTAAAATGGTTAAGTGGAAAAACTTTTTGTCCACTGGCAATACCTTTACAGAAATAGATTTAAATAGGAATAAGACTACATTAGTTGTAGGACATAATGGTGCTGGCAAATCAACAATGCTTGACGCCATTTCATTTGCGCTATTTGGTAAGCCACATAGAAACATTAATAAACCTCAATTGATAAACTCAATCAATAATAAAGATTGTGTAGTTGAAGTACAATTCGATGTAGGCAAAAGTAGTTTTAAAGTTATACGTGGTATTAGGCCAGGTATATTCGAAATATGGAAAAATGGCACGATGATTAATCAATCTTCGCATGCCAAGGAGTACCAGAAGATCCTCGAACAAAACATCTTGAAACTTAATCATAAAAGTTTCCATCAAGTTGTAGTGCTTGGCTCCTCATCCTTCATTCCATTTATGCAGCTTGCAGGTGGACATCGTAGAGATGTCATCGAGGATCTTCTGGACATTAATGTATTTTCAAAAATGAATCATCTTTTAAAAGAAAAGCAAACTGTATTGCGTGATAGTTTAAAAGATTTAAATTATAAGATTGACATACAATCTAATAAGATACAGACACAGGAAAAATACATCCGCGATATAAAAGCAGTGACTGATGATAATAAAAAAGAATATGAACTAAAGATAGCAGAATCTCAAGAAAATATAAAAAAATTACAAGAAGATAATAATACTTTAAGTGAAGGTTTAGATGATGCTATAAAAGCTAATGAAGAAAAGCTAAAGAAACTACACGATAGACGACAGGTTTTATTACTTGACTCGCAAGATGTTCGAACTAGAATGTCTTCAGTAGCTAAACGTGCTAAGTTTTATGAAACCAATGTTTATTGTCCGGAGTGCTCAGGCGAGATCTCAGACGATCTGCGCGCCAACCAGTTAAGTGAATGTAAGACTGAAGCTAAATCACTTAAGTCTACATCTAAATCTCTAGGTGAAGAAGGTATGGTGTTAGAGAATCAAATACAAGAGATTACGGATATAGCTAAAGAACTTAGAGTTAAATTAAATACTTTAGCTGATAACAATAAAGATATATCTTCATTACAAAAATCTATTACAGAGTACCAAAAGTTTATAGACAAAGAGGTAGCAGCAGATTTAACTGAAGCAAAGAATGATTGTGAAGGTATGAGAAAAGAAAGAGAATCATTTGTAGAGCGGAAGTTTGAAATATCTGAACAGTTTAATTATAATTCTGTAATGGGAGAAATGCTTAAAGATACTGGCATTAAGACTAAACTAATCAAACAGTATTTACCTGCTATCAATAAGCTTACTAATCAATACTTACAAGTGCTAGACTTCTTTGTCCATTTTAATTTAGATGAATCATTTCAAGAAACAATACGTTCACGCCATCGCGACGCATTTACATATGATTCATTTAGTGAAGGAGAAAAGCAACGTATTGACTTAGCGCTTCTCTTTACATGGCGTCAAATCGCTAAGATGAAAAATTCAGTAGCTACTAATTTACTTATCTTAGATGAAACGTTTGACTCTTCGCTCGATCATGACGGTGTGGAAAATCTTCTTAAGATATTGTATACACTTGATGATGATACTAACGTGTTTGTTATATCACATAAAGGCGAAATACTTGATGGCAAATTTGAAGCTAAGATTGAATTCAAAAAAGAAAGAAATTTTAGTAAAATGGCAGCATAGTGGTTTACAATTGCAGTGAACTATGGTAGAATAAATAATGTTTAATCCACGGAGTATATTATGGAATTACAAGAACAAACGTTAAACGTTCTTAAAAACTTTTCGGACATCAATCCGAATATTTTAATTAAATCAGGTAACACTATCAAAACAATTAGTGAGGCTAAAAACGTATTGGCCACTGCAATTGTAGATAATGAGTTCCCTCAACAATTTGGTATCTATGATCTTAAAGAGTTCATAAGCGTACTATCGTTGGTCGACAAACCTAATCTTAAATTTGCTGATGAGTCTGTAACTATCAGCGATCAAAGTGGTCGATCAAAAATTAGGTATTTCTTCTCTCCAGAAGAAACACTTACGTCTCCACAAAAAGATATTAATATGCCTGAATGTGAAGTACAGTTCACACTAGATGGTGATACTTTAAATAAATTGCGTAGTGCTGCTTCAGCATTAGGTCATAACGAAGTATCAGTTACTGCAGGTGAAAATGGCTTAACGCTTTCTGTGGTAGACAATGAAAATGCGACATCAAATACCTATTCTATAGATGTTCCGCATACCTCCATATCCTTACAGAAGTTCAATTATGTAATTAACATTGGTAATTTGAAAATCATTCCGGGTGATTATGAGGTAAGTATCTCTTCTAAACTAATTAGCCAATTTAAGCATAAGTCTACTAACGTAAGTTACTGGATTGCTCTAGAGAAATCGTCAACAATCGGAGAATAATATGACGGATAAAAAGTATGATGAGCTAATGAAGCTCGCTAATAACGTATCACGTTCTACTGTTGCAGTAGTAGACGCTGTTACACAACGTGGTGGATTTAAAGGTGAAGAACTTTCCACTATTGGTCAATTACGCGACCAAGCTATTCAAATCATTTCTATTGTTGAAAACTTGCAACAAGACGCTGCGATGGAGACTGACGAATAGGTTTACATTCTTGCTCAAATGTGATATAATATTTTTTTGTAATGGAGTTATGAATGGAACAATTTCTATGGGTCGAGAAGTATCGACCTCAAACTATAGATGAATGTATTCTACCACAATCTTTAAAGGATACATTCAATAAAATTGTAGAAGCCAGTGAGTTACCCAATATGCTGTTCACTGGTTCTGCTGGCTTAGGCAAAACAACTGTTGCCAAAGCTCTATGCAATATGCTTGATTTAGATTATATAGTGATCAATGGTTCCGAAGAAGGTAACATTGACACTCTCCGTGGTAAGATCAAGCAATTTGCTAGCACTGTCTCGCTTCAAGGTGGTTATAAGGTTGTGATCCTTGATGAGGCTGATTACCTGAATCCGCAGTCAACACAACCAGCTCTTCGTGGTTTCATTGAAGAGTTTGCTAACAACTGCAGATTCATACTAACATGTAATTTTAAGAATAGAATCATTGAGCCTTTACATTCTCGTTGTGGCGTGTATGAGTTCAATGGTGGCAGCAAACAAACTCTATGTCATGAGTTTATGACGCGCTGTCAAACTATACTAGATTCAGAAAACATTTCATACGATAATAAAGCTTTGGCTGAACTCATAATGAAACATTTTCCTGATTGGCGTAGAGTTCTTAATGAGTTACAACGTTATTCTTTATCAGGTAAAATCGACTTAGGTGTACTTGACAATATATCTGACAGTAACTATAACGATTTATTTGCGCATTTAAAAACAAAAGATTTTAAGAAGATGCGAACATGGGTTGTAAACAATATAGATATTGATGCAGCTGCAATTTTTAGATCCATATATGATCGTATGTCGGATAAAGTTTCACCGGCATCTATCCCTCAACTGGTTTTAATTCTTGCAGACTATCAATATAAAAATGCATTCGTTGCTGATCACGAGCTCAACGTTGTAGCTTGCTTAACAGAGGTAATGGCCAATGTCGAATTTACTTAGACTCTATACTCAAAATGATTGTGGATATTGTGTAAGCATGAAACGTAAACTAGATTCATGGGGTATAGAGTACGAAACAATAAACATATCAGAAGATACTAAAGGTAAGCAATTTTTAAAAGAACAAGGTCTTAAGACAGTGCCTCAATTATTTTTTAAAGATTTAAAATTAAATAACGTTGATACGAATATGTTTGATCAGCACCAATTACTACAATCATTGCGAACTGTATGGCCTGGTCAAGATAGCGGAGTGGAGGACATGTCTTGAATCCATTTGAATATGTCAATGCTATTAATATGACTAAAAAAGATATTATGGTAGATGATCTTGCGGAGAAAGCATATAATCCTTTTATGGTTAATCGTGCATTATCTTACTTTCAAGATACAGTATTGTTTGCTAATGAAATGAATGTCAATCACACAGTCGATAAGCGTTTACAATTCGATTTTTTTATAAATATGGTCAGGAAACGGAAACGCTTTTCAAAATGGCAAAAGTCTGTTTCTAATAATGACGTGGATGTTGTTAAGGAATATTATGGTTATAATAACGAAAAAGCCAGACAAGCCTTAACTCTTCTTACAGCTGAACAACTCAGCGAATTGAAACAGAAGGTTTATAAAGGTGGAAGAAAATAATATAATAGAGTGGACACCTGCCTCTATGTTAGAGGTTACACTAAACGAGCCAGATGACTTTTTAAAGGTTCGAGAAACGCTTACCCGTATTGGAGTAGCGTCACGTAAAGACAAGAAACTATATCAATCTTGTCATATTTTGCACAAACAAGGCAGATACTTTATTGTGCACTTTAAGGAATTATTTTTGCTTGATGGCAAGAAGTCAAACTTAGAAGAAAATGACATTGCCAGGCGAAATACAATTGCGCAGTTAATGAGCGATTGGGGACTTATATCAATTGATACTACAGTAGAGCCTTTGGCTCCTATGAGACAAATAAAGATCATTCCGTTTAAAGAAAAGAATGATTGGGAGCTTTGCCCTAAGTATAACATTGGTTCAAAATAAATTACGAGTAGCTGGTTTAAATCTCGTAAAAAATGATTATATATAGTATAGAGTGCAGAATGATCTGGCTCTTTTACAATCTTGCTTGACATAAAGGAGATAACAATGACAGGCTTATCAGGACTATTCCCGCGTGCATCATTTGTAGGGTTCGACCATTTATTCAATGAACTAGAATGGACGGCTAAACATGCAAACGATCACTACCCTCCACATAACATAATTAAAACAGGCGAATCTGATTATCTAATAGAGATGGCAGTTGCAGGTTTTATGAAAGATGAATTATCAGTAGAAGTAAAAGATAGAACTTTAACTGTAACTGGTGATCATATTTCTAAGGGTAGGGAGTTTATTCACCGCGGTATTTCTACTAAGAAGTTTAAGCGAACATTTAGGCTGTCTGAGCACGTACAAGTGCACGGAGCAGATATTCAGGATGGTATACTTGCAATCGAACTGAAGTACGTCGTCCCTGAAGAAATGCGTCCTCGTAAAATTTCAATTGGAAAAAACGAGGCCGAAGATGACACAACACATACTGACAGTAAGCAATTACTTAACGAGTCCGATACAGGAGGCGTTCCGCCTGCTTAAAGGACTAAACTCTAGACTTCGTCAATATAGACGAGTAAAGAAAACTATAAATGAACTAAGACAGTTAACCGATGCTGAATTGAATGATATCGGAATAGGTCGAGGTGACATACGCGCTATAGCTAATGGTGATCCAACTCATAAGCGATCATGTGAAACCAACTCTAATTTAAATGGGTGGGTGTAATGACAGTAGCTATGATGAAATGTACTATCTCTCCTTTACTTGGTTTATGGAGTTCCATAATGCAAACCGCAGAAGTAGTTGGATATTCAAGAGCTGCAGCTCAATTAACATCACTTGGCTATCATGAAGAAGCTAAGAAGTGTATGTTAGAGATTCAGAACTTGAGACAAACTGGAGAAAAATAATACAGTTGTGGGGCGGGCAACCGCCCCATTAGTTTAGGAAGTAAAATGATTAGATTATTAAATAAAATACCTGAGTTTTGTTTAAGCCATTGGCTACTACGAATACCTTTAGCTGTAATTTTTCTACAGCAAGGTATGAGCAAATTACCATATGACATAGAAGATGGCGCAGCCTTTGACTTATCACCATTGGTTTGGTGGTTTGTTACATATGGTGAGTTAGGTGCAGGACTTGGCATAATAGTTAGCGGATTGCTAGCATTTAAATTTTTTGGAGATACTATAAGAAGCATAAGCGATTTGTTTACACGCTTTTGTGGTATTGTAATGTGTTCAATTATGACAGGTGTCATATGGATAGGAGAACCTGATAGTCTTATGGATGTAATATTATATGATAATTTACATGTATTTCTATGGGTAGGTGGTTTATACTTTGCGTTAAGAGGAAGCCGAACATGAATGTATAATGATCTTAGTAAAATCCAGATCGGACATGTGGGGAACTAGACGTGTTTATAAAGGGAATGGATGTTATATAAAAGAATTCGATTATTGTGATCACTACTGGTATCATAAACATATAAAAATGGTTGATACTATGAATCCAGGATATTATATAAATACTTTTTATAGTACAACTAGAATGACTTTTATTATGAAAACAGTTCCTGGTGTAAATGCTAAAACTCTTGGTAGTGGTATAAAATTTGTTAAACGCGTTTTAAAATTTGTCCACAGTAATATACAAGAAACTGGTTCACTTGGTCATGGTGATTGGGCGTTAGAAAATATAATAGTAAATGGTAATGATATGCAAATGATAGATTGGGATGCATGCGGTGTCATGACAAAAGAAGAAAAACTCAATAAAGCATATCACGATTTGAAAAAAGATTTCGAAAAAAAGGGTTTAAGATCCTTTGATAATATATGGAGAGAAAGTCATGATTAAATTTTTATCAACTGTAGCTGTAATAGCTTCATTGTCTGTTCCAACATTTGCTGCAGACATAACAATCGATATGTTAAATAAACGTGATGATGGAGCAAAAATGGTATACTCCGAAGATATAGCACGTATTGACGTAGGCGATACAATAACTTGGAATCCAAAATCAAAAGGCCACAATGTACATTTTATTGCTGGTCCTGAAGGATGGGAGCTTCCAGCAAAAAGTAAAAATAATAAAGAAGTATCAATAACATTTGATACAGCCGGCATTTACTTATACCAATGTACACCACATGCAACAATGGGTATGATTGCTATGGTAGTTGTTGGAGATGACATGTCAAATCTAGATGATATAAAAGACGTGAAGATACGTGGCAAGTCAAAGAGAAAAATGAAAGAACTACTGGAGAATTTGTAATGGCGCAAAAGTTTAGTCAGCAATTAATTAAAGCATGTAGAATGCATGCTGAAGGTGAATTAGAGCGAGCAAAAACTAATATAATGGTTTATATGAGAAATGCTGCAGGTATAGGTGAACATAGCGATATAGTTGAAGCTATACAAAAAGAATTAACTACTATGGGGCATGCTCATGAGCGGTTAGAAATGTTAGATAAATACTTTGAAGAGGATGTCAAGATAGAAGTATCAGATGTTCGAACTTAGCATAGGAAAAAGGAAAGTTTATGAGCTTTGATTTTGATTTTACAAAAGAGCATCTAGCAGAAATTATATCTGATGATGCAGATAACTGGTATGACGCTTTATGCGATTTATTACCTAAGTATGAAATTACTACAGAACGTAGAGTGGCACACTTCTTATCACAATGCGCACATGAAAGCGCTGGGTTTAAACGATTAGAAGAAAATTTAAACTATTCGGCTAAAGCGTTACGTGCAGTGTTTGGTCGTTACTTTGGCGATTCGCCAAAAAGAGATGCAGATGAATATCATCGTCAACCTGAAATGATTGCTAATTATGTTTATATGGATGAGTTCCGTAAATATAAAATGGGTAATGTAGAAGAAGGCGATGGTTGGCTGTTTCGTGGTCGTGGATTAAAACAACTTACTGGTAGAGAAAACTATACACGATTTGGTGCATCAGTAGATATGACTGCAGAAGAAGCTGCAGAATATGTAGCAACACCAGCTGGTGCAATTGAATCAGCATGTTGGTTTTGGGATAATAATAATCTTAATAATATCGCTGATGGCGACGACGTTAAGCTTATGACTAAAAAAATTAATGGTGGAAGTATTGGATTAGAAGATCGTAAGAAACGATACATGCACGCTATGAAAGTATTAGGCATGTCTCCTGAAGACATTGCAGCAGAAGATGATGATATTGAAGAAATTATTGATGACATCGGTGTATTACGTAAAGGCTCAAGCGGTGATGGTGTAAAAATCATGCAAGAAGCTTTAGGTATTACTGCTGATGGAGCGTTTGGTCCTGGTACCGAACGTGCTCTTAAAGAATGGCAAGCCGCAAATGGATTAACTGCAGATGGTGTGGCAGGACCAGCCACCTTTGCAAAACTATTGGAGGACTAAATGTCAATTGACTCGTTACCTACAGGTCTAAAAGAATGCGTGCAAGATTGCGCTGATCAACTAAATGAAACCAAGGCATTAGAATTACTTGATGAGTGTGCTACAGATGATGGCAAAGACAGAGCAGCTTGGATAGAATCAAATTCAGGCGATAATGGAACAAAGCAGATGATTGTATTTTATGCTCAAAAGCGTCTTGAAGATCATGAAAAAGGAACTGTAAATCAAGATATACTTAAGCGTATCAATCAATCACAAATGGATGCAATTGAATTAGTTGAAGGTTAAAATAATAGTTTACAATTGCTGTGAACTGTGGTAGAATAACTATATGTTTTATACCAATATTGTTCGTTATTCAAATTATATTCTTTACCGGGGCTATGATGGCTCCGGTAAAAAAGTTTTTAGAAAAGAAAAGTTTAAGCCAAAATTTTATGTTCCGTCTAAAACACAGACTGGATGGCATGGCTTAGACGGCACGCCAATTGGCGAAGTCGAGTTCGGATCAATGCGTGAAGCACGCGACTGGCTCGAACAATATAATGATGTAGGTGGTTTCAATATATATGGAGCTACTAATTATATTCATCAATATATTACTCAAAAGTTTCCTAAAGATATAGCATTCGATCGTGATAAGATCAATGTTACTACAATCGATATTGAAACAGAATATGAAGGTGGCTTTCCTGATCCTGATATTGCTGATCAAACTGTATTAGCTATCACATTAAAAAATAATATAGATGGCATATACTATGTGTGGGGTTTACAGGATTACGATGAAGAAGCTGCGCTTATAAAACCTTTGAAGTATGTAAAGTGTAGTAATGAAAATGAATTACTAGCACGATTCTTAGAACATTGGAAAACTGAACAACATATACCTGATGTTATAACAGGTTGGAATGTTAGATTTTTCGATATACCTTATCTTGTAAATCGTATTAACCGTGTGCTTGGTCTTGATAGATGTAGAGAATTCTCTCCATGGGGTTTAATCGATCATCGTAAAGTAAAGCGCATGAATCGTACACAGAGTACATACGATATAAAAGGTGTACAAGTTTTAGATTATCTAGAATTGTTTCAAAAGTTTGGATATGCCTATGGCGCTCAAGAATCTTATAAGCTTGATCATATTGCATACGTAGTTCTTGGTGAAAAGAAATTATCGTATGAAGAATCCGGTTCTCTAAAAAATCTATATAAAGACGATTACCAAAAGTACATTGACTATAATATGAAAGATGTACAATTGGTTGATCGCCTTGAAGATAAGATGGGATTGATTACACTTGCTATGACTGTAGCTTATAAAGGTGGTGTCAATTATCAAGATACATTTGGTACTACTGCGATATGGGAATCAAT
>Ga0163109_10000858_pt1 | contig 23963 bp, 3 predicted proteins | sample CRUFie1St13metaG_FD_108704 | JGI IMG/M metagenome (GOLD analysis project Ga0163109, IMG submission 108704) | Marine microbial communities from the Costa Rica Dome - CRUD Field 142mm St13 metaG | ecosystem: Environmental > Aquatic > Marine > Oceanic > Photic zone | place: Costa Rica: the Eastern... | reverse complement strand
GATAGAGCAATTAATTTAGACTGGGATGCTGATGGAAGTAGTCTTATGGATATTGGTAATAGATATCCTGCATTATCATATAATGTTTACAGAGATGGTAGCTTAGCGTATGAAGCTGTAGATGCAACTGATTTACATGATGATGCAGATGTAAGAGAGCCGGGTCAAGGATTAATGTATGAGTCTGCATATGATTACATTGTAACTGGTTCTAATGAGGCTGGTGAGTCTACAGATGGTCATATGGTAACTTATTCTGACAATACTACTGAGCATTTTGGTGGTAGACAATCTGAAACTAGCAATGTAACATATAACAATATAGATCCTGTAGCTAGTGCTATTGCATTAGGTGGAGGAGATTACACTGTTGACCACGATGGTGATCCGTCAACGTCCGATATTGATATAGATATTGATGGTTCAGGTACATCAGATGCAAATGGCGATGCAATTACAGTTTTTGAATGGTCGCTAATTGCTGGTGATGATTTGAGTGTTGATGATAGTGATGATATGTTAGAATTAAATATTTCAAATCCACACGCTTGTGGTGATGTTGCTCAAGATGGCTGTGGTGATGGAGAAGCTGATTCTTACACATTTGGTCTTTACGTTGAGTCAATGTATCCTGTTAAATTAGGTAATGCATCTGACCTTGCTGATGAGCCACTGTGTGTTGATGAAGATGCTGAGTTTGGATGTGATAATTGTAGTGATGAAAACTTAGATTTAGTATGTGATGGAGATGGTATGGCAACAAGATCTAATTCTACATCTGTAACAATCACAGTTAATGCTGAGCCAAATGAAGGTCCAACAGCAGCTGCTGAAATCAATCCCGTTTTAGGTAATGATTATAGTGATTTTCATCAGCAGTGGATTGTACCTCACGATGGTGATCCATATACTTTAACTGCTATGGTTGCTTTGCTTGCCGAGCCTGCTTCTTCTGATCCTGAGAACGATGATCTTGATTATCTGTGGGATACTGGATTAGCTGCAGAGATTTATGAAGATATTAATGGTAGCGGAAGCTACGATTACAGCGAACCATTTATTGATTGTAACGCTGATCAATCAGAGTGTGATTATGATGTTGATCCAGTTACTGGTGAATGGGTAGCTAATGAGTCATTTACTGGTGGTAATGGTGTATGGGATGATGAAGAATTGTTTACAACTGATGCCATTTCAGCAGATAGAGAAGCTGGTGCATATAATTATACAATCACAGTAACTGATAGCTACGGTTATTCTGATTCTGCTCCAATAACGATTGGAGTATTGCCAGAGCCTAATGCTGCTCCAATGGCCGAAGCAGGTGCTGATCAATTGCATTTCTTGCTTCCTGATGATCCTAATGTATACGACATTTGGGAAGATTTTGAAGATGAAAATGGTAATTATGTTTACGACGAAGGTGAGCCTTTTACAAATGAGAGCCGTTATTGTACTGGATTAGATGGTTCAATTTCTGATCCTGAAAGTGATGACTTGTCGTTCGATTGGAGTGACGGTGGTGATTTATCACATGATCTTTGCTTACCTGCTGGTGTTCATACATTTACATTATGTACAACTGATGCATATGGTGCTAGTGACTGTGATGATATGACTGTAACGATCAACTTGGAACCAGCTCCAGCTGTTCCTGGAGATCTAGTTGTGTCAGCAAGTTTATATTTTACTGAGTTTACATTTAGTTCTTCAAATAATACAATTGAGTATGGTGATAGTCAACACGTATTTGGAATGAATGCTGTTAGTTACAATCTTTACAGAGATGGAGAGTTTATAAAGAACAATCCTGATAGTCAGGGATTTGAATATCATATGGATAATAATCTTTCTCCTTCAACGGAATATTGTTACTCTATCGCAGGTGTAAATAGTCACGGAGACGAAGGTGATAAAACAGAAGAAGTTTGTGTTATCACAGGAAACTTGCCAACTGTAACAATAACTTCACCTAATGGTGCTGAGATTTATGAAGTTGGTTCATCCTATCCAGTTGAGTGGGAGTTGACTGATTCTCAGTTCATATCTAAAGTAGAGGTCTTTTATTCTGATGAAAGACAAGATGAAACATTAGAAGCAGCTGAAGAAGGTGCTGCTGGTGCTGGAGCTGAAGGTATTGCTTGGAATAATGTGTCTTTAGTCGGTCACGCTGATGAAGTTTCTACTGTTTATGAGCACGCTAACATTAGAGTTAGAATTACTGATATTGGTAATTTTGAAGGTGATAATAGAGGTGCGTCTGAAGATTCTAGTGATGAGCCTTTCACTATGACAACAAATATGTTAACAAGAGCAATTGATTCTGGTTGGCATATGTTTGGAACAGCTCTTACTCCTTCTGCAAACACAATGGCAGAGAATTTAGAGGCTGATTTGGGTGAATGGGGAACTGGCTGGATTGCATATGATGAATCTGGTAACTTTGAAGATCTTGAATTAGAATTAGGTAAAGGTTACTTCCTTGCTGTAACTGCTGATTTAGAGAACATGGAATCATTAACATTGATTGGTGATCCTGTAACTTCTCCGGTTGATGCAGACGGTAGAGCTGATTTAGAACTTGATGGTGGTTGGACTATGATTAGTAATCCACTTGTTTCAACTGTTCATAAATCACAGTTAATCGTTAATACAAATGGTGAAGATTATTCTTGGGATGACGCTGTAGCATTTGGATTTGTTTCTCCAACTGTATATGGCTGGGATTCTGGTTATACTTCAAACCAAAACCTTGTTAGATTTGAAGGTAACTGGATGCATACTAGTAGAGCCTTAACACTAAAAGTTAGACCTCACGGTGCATCGGCTTTAGCAAGAACTAATGATATTGATGGTTGGAAATTATCAATGCGTGCAACTGATGTAAACAGTTTAGCTGCAAGCGATATGATTACTGTTGGTATTACTGAAAATGCTAATAATGAATTTACATATGGTGAGGATGAATATGATTTACCAAATCCAATGGTTGACTCATATGTTGATTTATTTATCAATAATATGAGCTGGATTGGAAAAGAAGATGTTAATGGTAACACAGTAGAGACTCCATACTTTGCTGCAGATATTAGATCATTACCTAATATGAATGATGCTCAAATATGGAATGTATCTGGTGTTGCTCATAATGTTACTGGTGATGTTGAATTAACATGGAATATGGATGAAATTGATGATAGCTACTTAGTACATCTTCAAGTAAGTGGTAGAACATATGATTTAAGAGAAGAAAATTCAGTGATAGTATCACAAGATGAATTGTCAAACATGAACATATTGATTGGTTCAGGTTCAATGGGTATTGACATTGTTGAAATACCAGAAACATTCTCATTAAGCTCTGCTTATCCAAACCCATTCAATCCAACAACAAATATGACCTTGGGATTAGATTCTGACGGTCAAGTTTCAATGATGGTATACAACTTAGTTGGTCAAGTTGTTGATGTTCTTGTTGATGGATATATGAATGCAGGATATCATAATGTTACCTGGGATGCTGCAAATGTACCTAGTGGTGTTTACATTGTTAAAGTAACTACTGGTTCAAATACTTCAATCCAAAAAGTAATGTTGATGAAATAAGTATAATACTTAAAAGATACAAAAAAAGCCTCAACAAATGTTGAGGCTTTTTTTTATATAAGATTGTTTTTTTAAAAAAAAGCTTGTCTATTTTTGAAAAGAATCGTAATTATTGATCCCTTAAAGAAGGGGAAATGCGGGTTTAATTGACAAAATCTGATAATAATGGCCGTTATTGTCAGTGTTCTTGTTATGCAGATGCTTTTTTTGAGATAAAAAAAGGTGACTGCTTTTTTTTGTAAAAAAATTGATCTACGTCATTCTTTTTTAATTTCTTTAAGTGTATTTTTAAGTTAGAACTATATTTGGGATAGTATAGTTTTAAAAAGAAATCATAAGTAAGTGTAATTACAGGAGTAGTAATGAAAAAGGTTTTATTAATAATGACATTACTGATGTCATTTGGATTCTCTCTTCAACAATGCCACGAAGAATCTGGTTGGTGTTTTGATCAACAGGTCTTTCAAGCATTTTATTTATTTCACGAATCAGCTGTTACATTCGATTATGCATTAGAGTCATCAGCACTTGACGAAGGTGATGTTATAGCTGCATTTAAAGATGATCAATGTGTCGGATTTTATATTATTGATTTACAAGAAATTACTTTAGGTGGTGGTGTTATTACTGTTCCACTGATGGGATCGGGCAATGAGGGTGATGATGGTTATTTAGTGCCTGGTGATATTCCTGATTTTGTAATGTTCGATATATCAAACATGATCCCAGTTTGTGTTAACGTTAGTGGCGATGAATTGACAGGTTTCGCAAGCAATGAATTATTTAGTTATCACGGATTATTTGGAGAAAAGCTAGCTGTAGTGACTGGTAATGATCAGGATTGCGATGGATGTGCATTTAGTACAGATAATGACGACACTGTCCCAGTAGATGATCCTTGTGATTGTCAAGGACCAAGTGATTATTGTGACTGTACTGGCCAACCAATTGATGGATATTGCAGTTGTAGCGGAGATGAGATAGATTGTCTAGGTGAATGTGGAGGAGATGCTATTGAGGATTGTTTAGGTGAATGTGGAGGAGATGCTGTTTTAGATTGTTTGGGAGAGTGTGGTGGCATAGCTCAGCTAGATTGTGATGGTGTTTGCGATGGCAGTGCTTTTGAAAATGATTGCGGTTGCGTTGGCGGTAGTACTGGTCTTGAAGTTGATTGTTGTCTAGTTTGTAATGATGAATATGCTTTTAATTATGATGACGATGGTGACGGAATTGCTGTTGGTATTTGTAATGGTGAGCAGGTCTACGATGATATAAATGGTAATGGTCAGTATGATGGTGGTGAAGAGTTTGAAGATTTGAGTATATGTGTTCCCAACCCTGCTGATGGCTTGACTGCGACTGTCTATAACTTAGATGAAGATGGAGGAGCTATAGAGTTAAGTTGGAATGAAGTTTTAGGAAATTTGAGTCATTATGAAATTTCAAGGATACTCATAGGAGAAGATGGTGAAGAAAGTCAAGAAATCATAATTAGTACAAATAGTTTATCAACAACTTATATAGATCAAAACTTGAATCCAGAAACTGAATATTTATATAAGGTTAGAGCTGTTCATGTTGGTGGGAATGTTGGTGGATGGTCCAACTCTGATAGTGATCAAACTTACCCGCTAGTTGCTCCTCAAATTGTAAATTTAGTTGAAGGCGAAGAAATTTTAGAGATAGTGTTATCTATTTCATCTTTAGATTATAATAATATTGAATATACATATGAATTAGAGAGAACTTCAAATGGTGAACAGCCAGATATTATTTCGAGCTATGACTTAACAATATCTGATAGAACTGTTACACCAAATATTGAATATTGTTATGTAGCTCGATCAGTTTGGAGAGCGAGTTCTACTGTACCTAAGCAGTATTCTTCATGGTCAAATCAATTATGTGGAACCCCATTAGAGCCAAGTGGTTGGACTGTTACTGTAGAGGCTTCAATTGAGGGTTTAGGAGTTTTTTATGAAGATGATCTACAAAATTATTTAGGAATGTCTCCTTTGGCAACAAATGGCTTTGATGCAGATGGGATAGATTTTCCAGAGCCTCCACCTAATCCAGGGAATTTTATACAGTTTTATTTTCCACATGATGATTGGCAGGCCCCATATACAGATTATACACAAGATATAAGAGAGTATAGAGAACTTGCAGATAATTTAGAAACTTGGAGCGCTGAGGTTGTATCTAATATGGATGGTCCTGTAGAGTTAAAGTTCAAATTTGACGATTACGGTAGCTATTTTGGAGATTCAAAAGCACCAATAAAATTTCCTATATATGTACTTATGGATGGTGTTTATGAGCTAGTTGAAATGCCTAGATGTTTAGGCTTACAGGATAGTTATATTGATTTTAATGGAAATAATTCCCTTGATACTGGAGAGCTATGTCATGAAATTCTCGATAATGATTCATGTTATGGAGATTGTAGTTGGTATGAAGATATATGTTTAGATATTGAATTTGATGATGATGGTACCGGAACAAATTATATTCAAAGTATAAACCCTCAATACGAAGATGATGAGGGAAATATTATAAATGATAAAAGCTCATGTGAAAGTCAAGATTATACTTGGTTCGGGAATAATATAATCGAATATCAAAGTGTTGCCAATGAAGTGAAAAATATTGACATCATTGTTGGCAATCTACCCCCTCAAATTCCTACAGGTTTAGTAGCTTCAGCATACAATCCTGAAGACGACCCTGCAGCAGCTTGGGTTACATTGGAATGGGATGAGACAGAGGAATGTTGTCAAACATTAGAATCAAGATACCCCGCAACGCATTATTATATCTATAGATTACTTTATGGTGAAGAAGATACTCTTGGAACTATTATTGATGAAACCACGGTATTGTATAGAGAATTCATAGATAATTGTAGTGAAGCTCGTGTAGATTCGTTAAACATGGTTACAGAGCCGTCTCCTACAATGCGTGGTACTTCTATTTTGGATGAAAATAATTCAGAGATAGAAATTGATAGAGACTATTGTAAAAAAAATAGATATGATTTTATGGGTATAGTTTATGCAGATCAATTTAGTTATATTGATAGTTCTTTAAATATTCGCGCGATTCCTTTTCTTGATAAAATTATAGATGATTATCAAGAAAATGCTTATGAAGAAAATGGCAATGCTAATCAGCAGTGGTTGGTTGATAATTCCAGGTATATTTTTGAGACTGATTTTAGATATGTTGTAACAGCTGTTAATGAAAAATATGCTGGGGAAAGTAGTGTTTTGCCTACTGAAATTTATTCTTTTACTGGAGTTGAGAGTTTGCCATCTGACACAGTAGTTGTAACTACTCGGGTTAATGAAGTTCCAACAACATCGGCAGGTAATGATCAATATGAAACTGTTCCCCATGACAACTATCATATGTCTATGGAACCTTTTCAAGATACAGGAATTGATGGTCAACCTAACACGAATGATTTTAGGGACTATGGTCTAGATGGACTTCTTTCTCAAAATGAGCCCGGTTGGCATCCCACATTAAATCCTGATCCTAATAATGATGATTGGCATCCTGTGGATAACCCTAGTGGTACAGAAGGAAATGATATTTTAGATTACATTGACTTAAACAATAATGGCATTAGAGATCCTGAGGATATTGGAGAGCCTGGAGAAAATGATGGAAAATTTACTTTTTTAGATTATGGTAGTGATAGAACTCCAAGTAAAGATGAGGATGGTTATGATCCTGTAGGAAATCCTGATCCCAATGGTGACGATTGGCATCCAAATAATAATCCCAATGGTACAGAAGGCAATTTTATTCACGACATTCAAGAATATAGTGAACAATTTAGTGATATAGGCTGTGATGGTTGCGGTGATATATTTGAAGATTCAAACGGTAATGGATGTTGGGATACGGATGAAGAATGCACGGATGTAGATGGAAATGAATCTTGTGATGTGGCAGCTTGCAATGGAGTATGGGAGGGAAATAATGATTATGTAAGAATATTTCTCAATGGATATGCCTCATCAGATCCAGAATACGGAAAGGGAGAAGATGCATTAGACTTTGATTGGCAGCAAATTTCAGGTCCAAATGTATTTTTAAATACTAAAGAAAGTAAAAACTTTATTAATTGTGGTGAACACCCAAATAATTCAAATGAATTGATTTGTGAAAAGCTTTGCAATGGTTCAGATGATCAATGCCAAGATATTAACAATTGGATTGATAATCCAGAATGGATTCCGCAATATGGTAACGATTATGATGGTAATTATAGTAATGCGACTTGCGATGAAGATTACGATACAATCATAAAATATTTTCCAGAATGGGAAGAAGCTTCTGGAGAATCTTGTTACTACGGTGGTGATGTTCAACCTTATTTTGATGCTGTAGTTCCAAATGGAGATATTCAGAAAGTTTATCAGTTTGAGTTAAGAGCGAAAGATACATATTTAAAGGGTTGGCCAGCTGAAAGTGCAAATCATTCATATCCAGAAAATGTAACGATAACTGTAAATCAAGAAGGCAATGTTGCCCCGACAGCTAATATTAGTCCATTTTCTTACAATTGTAGTGATGCTCCTGTTATAGTATTGTGTGATGGAGATTGGGAGTGTGATTATTCAGTTAGTCAATATGATAATACAGAATCAATTTGTTTTGACTGGTCAGCTGAAAATAATATCCAAGGTCCAAGTTGGAGGATACCTCATGATGGAGATCCTGGAACAAATATGGCAACCGTTGGATTGGTAGGAGCTGATATTGATTTAAATGGTGATGGAGTTATATCAGGTGCAGAAATAGGCTCATCTGATAATTTGGTTCCCTATGAAAACAATGAAGAAATGCAGGCTCAAGAAGATGAAATATTTTTCAATTGGACTACAGGAAGATCGCCTGAGCCTTACAATGATTTAAATCAAAATGGTATGTTTGACTTATTTGAAACGTTTTTTGATTTGAATTCAAATGGGATATGGGATAGTGGTGATCCTTATTCTGGTTCAAACTTAGCAATTGATCGAGAAGCTGATTCTATTACTGTTTTATTAACTGTTACAGATACTTATGGTGCTCAAGATCTTACATCAATTGAAATTAAGGTCTTGCATGAGCAAAATTCAAAGCCAATGGTTGATGCTGGCAGTGATCAAACGTGGTATTTAGATGAATTTTCAGAAACTCATCCAGTTACTCTTCCCCTTTCAGATGGAATGTATGTAAATGGTGAGTGGGTATTAATTGATAACGGAAATTTTGTGACTCAAAATTTATCTTACGATCCAGATATACTTGGTCTTTATGATTGCGGTGTTGATGGTCTCTGTGATGAAGATGAAGAAGGATTTAGTTTTTATGGTCCTGATGGTTTATACGATAGTGGAGATGAAATTTATGATCCTGAAGGTGATGGCTGTTATAATCCAATTTACAGAAACTTTTACTATTCTGATTGTGCTAGTCCTCAGACTGCGCTAGAAGGTAATAATATCTTTGATGGTGGTTTAGAGTTTATTGATTATGATAATAATGGTGAATATACGTCTGATTTGGGAGATGGTGTAGGAGAGGAGTATAGGAGGGATAATCTGACTTATAAATGGTATTCATCAGAAAATTCATCTGATTTCATTGAAGGGCCAATTGCTGATCTGGATTTGGAGCCTGGCACTCATACATATTATCTCGAAGTTTGTGATGCATATGATGGTTATCCTAAAAATGAATATAATCCATATTTTGGTACTTGGAACGAAACAACGTATGATGGGTGCGCATTAGATTCAGTCACTATTACTATTTTAGATGAAGAACCTCCATCAAAGCCATCAGCTCCAACTTTGACAAGATCATTGTACTCAATTGATATTGATTGGGAAATCAATAACATGGATGAAAATTGTTTAGATAGATCTAGTTTTGAGGAAGATTGTAAGCCAGGATTTGTAGATAAATATAATTTGTATAGGAATGGGCAATTGGTTGAAACATTTTCAGCTTGGGTAGATGGTTTGCAAGATGGTGTTTACTTGTTGAATCCTGATTATGATGATTTGTATATTGATTGTGGAATATACAATGATCAAAAAATATGTGAATTAGAATGTTTAACAGATGATTGTGAAAACTACGATAGTTGGACTCCTAATGAAGAATGGATTGCTATTTATGGTAATAATCAATATGATCCAGATGAGCCTTTTTCTGATTGTTTTTATGATGAACAAAATATTGATGATGATGAAGACACAAGGTTTATATGTGATGACAGTCCTTATTGGCAAGAAGATATGGGCGACGGAAGATACAATCAAGGAGAGGATTTTATAGATTGTTATTATGTTCTTGATAATGATGGTAACGTTCAATCAGATCCAATATGCTCTGGAGATTCAAATTTTGATATAGATAAAGCAAATGGCAAATGGGATGATGCTGAGGATTTTATTGATTGTAATATAGATTTAACTATTTGTTTGGGTGATGAGGATGATGAGGACATTGATCCTGATGAATTAAATGGAATATATGATGAAGGCGAACCTTTTGTTGATTCTAATAGTAATGGTAGATGGGATGGTGCTGAGCAATTTATTGATTGTGGATATAATTCAAGTGATGATCTAGTATGTCAAAATGATGATGGTTGGGATGAGCAATTAGGAAACGGTGTTTATGATCCTCCGGAACCATTTACAGATTGGAATGATAATGGAGTTTGGGACACTGGAGATATATTTTACTCAAGTACTAATGGTGAGTCAAATGAATGGGATAAAGATGGAGATGGTTCGTTTACAGGTGACTATATAAGGACATATCCAAATTTTGTTGATGAGGATCTAGACCCCGATACTGAATATTGTTATTTTGTAACAGCTATCAATAGTTCAGGTATATCTAGCTATCCATCATCAACTAGTTGTATTTATACAGCAATTTTGCCTACTGTTAATATTTTGTCTCCAAATGGAGCAGAAATATATACAAAGGGAAAGCAGTTTGGTGTTGAGTGGGAAATAACTGACGGATGGTTTAGAGATATTTCTCCAAGTGGAGAAGTTCAAGACCCAGAGCCAGATCCTGAAGCTTCGTATATTGATAAAATATTTATTGAATATCGAATAGGAGAGTTTGGTTATCCATCTAATGGTGAAAATATTGTATGGTATACTGAAGATTACAGCAATTTGACTGAAACCAATAAGGCTTACATAAGTATTTTTGATCTTGAAGATATTGAAATGAATAAAGTAGAAATAAGATTAACAATTAAGGATATCAATGGTATTTCCAATCATGTTTCATATACTGACATTAGTGATAACAAATTTACTTTATCAACTAATTTATTAAGTAGAAGTTTTCCTGATGAGTGGAGTTTGATAGGATGTCCATTGAATTTATCTGATGAAATAAATTGGTCTGATGTTAATGCTGATGGAGAAATAAATGATGATGATATTATTTATGCAAATGATATGATTTATAATCTAGGTACAGATCAAAATTTGGGTAATTTTGGAACAGATTGGTACATTTATAACGAAAATGGTGAGTTTCCGACAAATTTTGGAGATGTATTTCCATTTCAGCATGGCAAAGGTTACATTCTATCATTATTTCAATCAAGTGGTGTGACATTGAAAGGTGGGGTAGTTGATTATCCTGATCCAAATGCTTTTCAGCAAAATGCAACTTTGAATATAAAGGATGGATGGAATCTGATTTCCAATATGTTAGTTTCTTCAATTGACAAGGATAAATTATGGATAAAATCTTTTAATCAATTTTATACATGGGAAGAAGCAGTCAATTTTGGATTTGTGCAAAGTGAAATTCACGGATGGAATAATAATATTTCAACATATCAAAGTGTAGATCAAGTAGTGCCTTGGGAAGGCTATTGGCTACATGCTTCAAGAGATCTAGAGTTGAAATTTAGACCTCATGTTGACCAAGATATTGTTCAAAGAGAAAGTAGATCTGATACGTGGTCTTTAAATCTTGTTGCAAGAGGTTTATCTAATGGGTCAGCAGGAGACTTTATTTCAGTTGGTTTGTCTGATTCGGCAAATATAGGATTTAAATATGGTGAAGATGAGTATGATATTCCTGCTCCTTTGGGAGATAAATATATTGATTTATTTTTTGATAGATCTGATTGGGCAGGTAGTGCACCAGATGAAAATGGCAATACAGTTTCTGAAGTTGAATTCTATAGAGATATAAGGCCTTATTCTGGCTTGGGTGAACCAAACTATTGGCATATTTCTACAAACACCTATGCTGATGAAGGAATTGATAGTATCGAAGCATGGAATGCCAATGATGAAGTTCAATTATCCTGGAATCAATTCGATGCTATTCTTGGCCTTCCAGATCATAATATTTTCTTGCATATTGATGATCAATATTTTGATATGAAGATAGAAGAATCAGTTATATTGTCAGATATTAATAATCGAGAAATTATAATTCAGATTGGTGGAAGCTCTCCGCTTGCTTATGATTCAGTTGACATACCAACTCATTTCAGTGTAAGTGCTGCATATCCCAATCCATTCAATCCAATAGCTAACTTAGATTATGCTATTCCGAATTCAGATAATGTTAAAATATCAATTTTTAACATTAATGGTCAATTAGTGGAAACCTTATTAGATGAGTTTAAAACTGCTGGCTATCATACTGTTAGATGGAATGCATATAATATATCGAGTGGCATATATTTTGTTAAAGTAGAATCTGGACAGAATGTTTCTACGCAGAAACTTATGTTAATGAAATAAATTGGAGTAAATCCGCAGTCTGATTTAAAAACCCCTCGAATGAGGGGTTTTTAATTTTAAATAAAAATTGCTTGAAAAATTAGTAAAAATCAAAGTAGTTTTAGAGTAATTACATTAGCCATTTTACGCGTCTAAACTGGTTTTTGTAATCAAGGCGGATGAAATTGGTGCTCATAATGCATTAATTAGTTAATAAAATCGTAAAAACCCGAATTTGTTATGAAAAAAAATATTTTTATTCTTGCAGTACCCTTTTTTATTTTTAGTTGTGGAGAAAAAAGTGTCTCATCTCTTGATGTTGATAATCCACAGCCATCTAATCTTGAAGATACATTAGGTGACAATAGTCTATCTGATACTGGTACCTATGAAGATTACTTTTATGATTTCAATGAAAATATCAATGTGAAATTCCTAAAGTATGAGTACCAACATTTATTTTTAGGTGCAGTTTTCAAGCCAGAGGAAGATACTATAAATTTTACAACGTATCCTAATTTTTTTGTAACTGTATCTCCTGATTCTTCACAGGCTTCAATTGATGCTGACGATCTAACTCAAATTACCGAATCTTCAACATCGCAAGAGGTTGTATATAGGGAATTTAATTTTGAAATCAATGGCCCTGAAAGTACAATTGATTCACTTAAATGGCAGCAGGTAAGTGGAGACGACTATAGATATGTTGTTTATTCTACTAAGTTGAAATTACTGCCAGAGATTGAGTTGCAAACAGGTCCAGCTATATCTCAAGTCTTTGCAAATGACTATTATACAAATAATTTTCAAAAATCAATTTTCTCAGAAGATGATATTGCATCAAATTATATGCTAATTGATACGGTGGAATGGGATACTACAGTCACCTATAGTTATACGAGTTCTGCTTTAATAGATACAATTTTTCAAGAAAGATTAGATTCGATCAATCAGCTTGTGGACACAGATTTCCCTTATTTTTCTGATGGTTCAATGGTGCCTTACTATACGGACTCAACTGGATTAATTCAGGTTCCTGATGTAGAAGATAAAAGCGGTTTGTCGTATGAATTTGTTGTTGATACAATGGTTGTTATTGGAACTGACTTGTTGTTTAGTTCATATGTAAATGAAGAAGGCGAAACAGTTTTGGGTGAGAAGATGGATAACTTGTTGACATCATACAGGTCAGAGTACTTTACTGATTTAAATAATAATGGAGTTTATGATCCAGATCCAGAGCCATATAGTGATTTAAACAATAATCAACAGTATGATGTTGGAGAGGTTTTTGTTGATATTGGCAATGGTATTTGGGATGATGGTGAAGAGTATGAAGATGTGGCTAATGGCATTTGGGATGCTGGGGAAGAATTTATAGATGTAGGTAATTGTCAGTACGATGATGGTGAGGATTATGTTGATATTGGTAATTGCCAATATGATGATGGAGAAGATTTTACTGATGTAGGTAATGGTGTTTGGGATGATGATGAGCCATTTACTGACCTTGGCAATGGTGTTTGGAATGAAGGCGAGATCTTTATAGATTCTGATGGAAATGGATCTTGGAGTCCAACAGAGACCTTTGATGATTTAAATGGTAATGGAATCTGTGATTATGTAAATACATACTCATCAGACGAGTTTGCAGATTGTGATGCAGCGATTGATAATTTGATCATGCAAGGAATACCTTCTTTTTTGATATGTACTAATGCTGTAACCTTAGGAGATAGTCCCGTCAGCGTAGTTTGTCCAGAGTATTGTAATACTGTTGAAACATTTGATGATGTAAATGGTAATGGCGTATGGGATTTGGCTGAAACCTTTACAGATGTTGGCAATGGGTATTGGAACGATGGAGAGAGTTTTTCCGATTTAAATTTTAATGGACAATATGATTTGGCTGAAGATTTTATTGATATAGGAAATGGAGTATATGATGACTGTGAAGATTTTGTTGATTCCGGTGTTTTAAATGGCGTTTGGGATGCAGGAGAAGATTTTACTGATATAGGCAATGGAGAATGGGATGAAGGTGAGCAGTTTGTTGATAGGGCCAATGGTGTTTGGGATCAAGGTGAGGATTATGTTGATACGCCAAATGGGCAATATGATTCCTGTGAGGAATACACAGACGTATTAAATGGTCAATATGATTCTTGTGAAGATTTTACAGATGTGCCAAATGGGCAATATGATGTTGGTGAGGTATTTGTTGATATCGGCGATGGTGTTTGGAATTTTACAGATTTAAATAATAATCAAATATGTGACCAAAATGTAGTTGTTGAAGCTGATGATGAAAGTGCCTGTGATACGTATGGTGGAGATTGGTCAAGTGGTATTTGTACGGTAGCGAGTGAATGCGAAGATTTTACTGATTTAGGTAATGGTCAGTATGATGTTGGTGAGGTTTATACTGATTCAAATAATAATGGAATTTATGATGACGGCGAAGTATTTGAGGATTTAGGTAATTTGATTTATGATCAGCCAGATACCTTTACCGACCAAAATAATAATGGTATTTGGGATGATGGTGAGCCATTTGTTGACTATGATGGAGATATGGAATATGATTCTTTTATTCCTATGGAGTTGTTGACTATATACCCAGGCGATATTTTGTATGATGAAAATGGTGATATTGTAGATACAATCCTTGTTCAAATCCCAAATTATAAATATTATAAAACTTCAAGTTTCACAAATATAGAGTCGGCAGAAGAAGTTGTTACAAATCACGTTATATTTGAATCACAATTTGATGACGTTTCTGATTATAATCTAGCTAAGACGCAATCTGGGTCTGTTTATGATTATCATTTGTTCAATAGAGACTCCGAAGGTATTAATAAATATACTTTTCCTAGTTATTTTAATTATGTGGGTTTATGGAATATACAAGAGTCTGAAGAAGCTGATCCTACCATGTATGACTTTTTTGGTCCTGAAGGAAGTTATGGGTTTTGGTTTGAGGAGGAAGGTATTAGAGAGTCTCTGTTTTACCTTCAAGGGGGCGAGTATTTTCGAGATGGTGAGCACGTCGAAACATTTGAGGTTGATACAACAGAACATGCAATTTATTATATTTCGAAAGACTATCAAGTTGAGAGAGATACAGTTAGTGTAGAGATGTATAATGGTATTTGGGATGCTGGTTATTGTGTTGGAAATGAAGGTTTGCCAAGCAATGAATTGCAGCAATCTTGTATTGATAATGGTTTTTATTGGATTGAAGATGAAAAGTATAATGATTGTAGTGCGGAATGCGGAGATGATGGGCTTGTTTGTGAATATATTGTTGTTGATGCTAATAATGATGGAGTTATCGATGCTGATGAATGGGAAGAAAATCCAAATTATAATAATCAGGGCAATGGTATTTGGGATGAGGGAGAGGAATTGAGAGATAAGCCACATTTTTTCTTCAAAGACGAATGTTTTAAAATTACACGAGTTATGAATATGGAAATGAAAGGTACGGGTGTAACGTATAATGAAATGAATATTACTTGGCTTGCTAAAGACTATTCTATTGTTAAGGATGAGGTGTTTTATTCTTGGGGTGATGAAGAATGGATTCCTTACTCTAGAATGATGATGAGTGAATTTAGATCCAATTCAGGAAGTCAGGTTGTGTCTAGTAGCGAGCCGCTAAGAAATTTCTTGAGTAATTCTAAAAAAGTTAAGTTGAATGATCTTGATAAGCGATCCGAAACAGATTTTAATCCTTACAAGAAATTCAGATCAGTTGGTATACAAAAGATAGGAACGTCATATTAATGAAAAATATTTTATCTATATTATTTATATTTTCAAGTATTGCATTTTCGGGAACGGATGGTACGGTTAGAGGTAAGGTTGTGGATGAAACAGGGCAGCCAATGGCAAGTGCTCAAGTATTTGTTAAGGAAACAGGTCAAGGTACTATGGCGGATTTAGATGGTAACTATATCTTGCTAAATATTCCTGTTGGTAAGTATGATGTTCACTGCATGGTTATTGGCTATAAAGAATCAATTGTTAAAGATGTTGAGATTGTTATGGATCAAACTATATGGCTTAACTTTAGCATGGAAGTAAGTGCGGTACAGGGTGATGCGGTCACAGTTACTAGTGAGCGTCAAATGGTAGAGAAAGATGTTACGGCTAAAAAAGTTACAATGTCATCTGAATCTATTCAATCTCTTCCGATTAGAAGTGCATCTGATTTATATAGTTTGCAATCTGGTGTTGTGAGGGTTGAAAGTAAAGCTCAAGGTATACCAGGTCACGAAGAAAGAGGTCTTGAAGAAATACACGTTAGGGGTGGTCGTGCAGGTGAGATAGCGTACATGATTGATGGAATGTACATTAGAAATCCCATTTACGGAGGTATTGGCTCAGGAACCAGATTAAATTTGTTTGCAATTTCAGAGTGGGATTGGCAGCCTGGAGGATTTAGTGCTGAGTATGGAGATGCAATGTCTGCTTTGTCAAATTATCATACATCAACAGGAAAAAGCGAATATGTTTATAAGACTAAATATGAAACAAGCTCAATAGGTGAGGCTATTGGTTCAGATTATGATAGGCTTAGAAATTACCACGATACTAATATTGGTTTTGGAGGTCCGGTCCCTGCTGTTTCGAACTTAACTTTTTGGGTATCTGGTCAAAAAACTGATAAAACATATAGGGTGTTAGAATTTGATGACAATGTATACGATCCTAATAATCCAAATTGGGATCCATTGAATAATCCTAATCAAAGAGTCGAGCGTTGGGATGATGTTTCAGGTTTTAGGGGTTTTGGTTTTGACAATACGACTGATTTGTTTACAAAATTAACGTGGAAGCCAATAAGCAAGGTTAGGACTAATTTGTCTTACTGGGTCGTTGAAAATCATAGAAAGATTTTTGATCCAGATTTTTTATATTGGGATGAAGGTCAGAATGAATTGTTTAGAGATACAGAAAGAATAGCCTTGGAAATAAATCATTCTATTAATGATAAAACTTTTTACACATTGAGGTTTTCTAGATTTGACCAGGGGCAGTTTCAAGGTGTAAGATGGCAAGATAGTGATAGAGATGGATATCCTGATTGGTTTGAATGGAGATATCCTGCAGGTGATATATATCCTTTTGCACTCACTGAAGAAGCTAGATATTCTGATCCAAATAATTCTGATATTGTTCCGTATGAGTATATAAACGGTCGTATCGAATATACAAACAAGGATCCTAAAAGTGGATGGTATTATGGTCAAACTCCTGGTAACTATAATTGGAGTGATACTGAACCTTTCTTGGATGAAAACTTTAATGAATTGTACGATCCAGGAGAGCCCTTTTTGGATGCAGATGGTAATGAAAGTTGGACTGGACCAGTTCTTGTTGAAAAGGCTGTTGTAAGAGATGGCTCATACTGGTTGACGCCTGAGATGTATGAAAATTTTCAGAATTATACAGGTTATGGTAAAAATTGGATGGAATTATCATCAGATAATCCTAATGAATATTTTGGTGATAATGGTTTTGGTTTTTTTGGCTCGGATAACTCATTCCACAGAGATTATTATTATTTAGGTTATAATGAGCAGAGAGCATTTGGGGGAAGTGATGTTTATTTTTCATCTTCAAGCGCTATTACAAATGAGATTCGTATTGATGCAACTTCACAACTTACATCAAAATGGAAATTGAGAGTTGGATTGGATTATAAAAAGCATCTGCTTGAATATTATGAGGTGCAATCTCCTTGGTCAGAAAATCCTTTTGTTCAAGAGTTTGCTGAGGCTTGGGATGATTATAATGGTGACCAAGAGTGGTCCGAAAATGTTACAGAGCCATATCAAGATTTAGGTGATGGAATATGGAACAATGATGAGATATTTATGGACATAGATAAAGATGGTGTTCGCGATGAGGACGAAATATTTATCGATGAAGGTAATGGCATTTGGGATGCGGCTGAACCATTTGTAGATTGTGGTTTTGATGATAGTAATAACCCAATATGTCAAGGAGACAATGGATGGCAAAATAGTTTTGGTAATGGAACTTGGGATGCAAATGAGTCTTTTACTGACTGTGGTTATGATGTTAATGGCGATCTTATTTGTGATAATGAGGTCGGTTGGTCAAGTTCCTATGGTAATGGTGTCTGGGACCCGCAAGAAATTTTTGAAGATTGGAATGGTAACGGTGTTTGGGATCCAATGCTATCCGAGCCGTATGATGATGCCAATGATAATTCTAAATGGGATGTGGGAAGAGAGCCATACGATTTATCAGGATACATTCAGAACACATTTGAAGTGCCTTGGATGGTAATTAATGCAGGTTTGAGATTTGATTATACAAATTTTAAAACAAGGTTGTGGGCAAATCCTAAATATGAGATTTCACCATATTTACCTTATTACTATAATGATGCAATAGATAATGGGACTTGGGATCAGTTAAGTACAGATAATAATGGTGAATGGGATTTTTATGATGAAAATGGAAACGGTGTTTTTGATGAAGGCGAGCCATATGAGCAATTCGAAGATAGAATCGATGATGATGTTTATACTTATGGTGAGCCTTTTGTAGATGCAATTGAGCCTATTGGCACAGATGCTGGTATAGCCAATGCGCAGGTTTTATTTACTGATACAGAGTCTCTTTTAAGATTAAGCCCAAGAATAGGTTTTAGCCACGTTATAACAGATCAAGCAACGTTTACATTTAATTATGGTGTTTATTATCAAAATCCAGTTTTTATGAATATCTATGTCAATACAAATAATTTAGGTGATCCTTTTAATCTTTTTCAAACTGATAATGCATTAGTAGGTAATCCTAGTATGACTCCAGCAAGGACTGAGTCATATGAATATTCAATTAATATTCAAATGAATAGACATATTGCATTTAATTTGGGGACTTGGGTTAAAAATATGGATCAATTAACCTCAACGCAGAAATATAGATCTGGAACTCAAGATTATTGGGTTATGAGGAATTACGATTTCGGTAGAGCTCAAGGAATCGATTTTATGTTACAGACTCGAGGCTTGCCCGTGAATGTTAATTTGCAATATACCTGGTCGGAAGCTAAGTCAAATCAAGAGTACGCTTGGTCAAAAGTTGGTAATGTAGAGGTTGACGCTCCTGCGGAAGAATATCTTATGTCTTACGATAGAACCCATGACGCAAGTATTTCTTTATCTACATTTTTGCCCTATGGTGTTTTGTTGTCTGTAACGCACTTGTATCAAACTGGCGCACCGTACACGCCTCTTGAAAGAGCAGCACCGGGATCTAATCAAATTATTGAAAGTGAATTTAGAAATTCTGTTAGAATGCCAGATTACAACAAAACAGATATGTCTTTGTCCAAATACTTGCAGTTTGGAGATATGAAGATTTCTTTGGGTCTCAATATATATAATTTATTTGATAGAAGAAATACTATTGATATTTACAGGTTGACTGGTTCAGCAACAAACCCAGGAGACTATTATCAGCAATTTGTAGGTCTACCTAGTGTAGTGGGCGGAACTTTTGTCCCTGGAGTTACGACAGATGTTGAATACTCTGAATCGTATTATGACAGTCCATGGAATGAATCCTCTGCAAGAGAGATAAACGCTTTTATAAGATTTGATTTTAAGTAGGAAAGATAAATGATTAAAAATAAAAAAATAATTTCATTGTTCAAAGTTTGTGGTTTGGCTTTTTGTATTGGTTTTGTGTTTTCTGCAGTGCCAAATCTTGAAAGCAGTAATATGGAAAATAATAATCCCTCATCTGTTAGTAGGAGTGAGAATGCCTTACCTACAGACCCTATTTTAGATAGGGCTAAAGGATATTTATTGCAGGGTAAGTTAAAGTCTGCAATAACAAACTATGGTAGTATTGTGGATGGTTTTTCTCATCATCCTGGAGGATTGTGGGGAGAGTATTCCTATTTTCCCAGCATTTCTTTTATGTACAGTATTCCTGGTCATAAGTATTCTCACTTATATGAATGGGAATTGTATCAAACAGGATTATATGCAGTATGGAAATCAATCGATGCTGGAGAAGGTTGGACTAGGCTTGGAGATTCAGTTTTTGTAGATTTTGTTTTTAATGTTGAGAATGACAAGGGCGATTTGGGTGAAAGATTTGGAAGTCATGCTGATTTTAACAGTACTGACCAATGGTCTCTAGAGGTTGATGATGATGGTAATACAGCTCTTTATATAACTACTGCAAGCGAGCTTGTAAATCCTAATTTTCAAGAAGCTAAAATGGGATTGGTTTATCCTTGGGCTAAGAGGGCTAAATTTGTTGAACGTGATCCAGAAGTTTTATATGATTTTTATGATTATGGTCCTGATGCTATTCCATGGAATGAAGATGATAATTATGTTTACTATGGTGCTAATACTAATGAGTCTTGGTTTACTCGATATTCAGATAATTCAAATAGTGATTGGCAACCAAAATACAGAGCTAGGGAAAATACTCACGATCCAAATGCAACAGTAGGTGATATTTTTGGTGATGCTACAGATTTTACAGATTCAGGGGATCCGTATCCAATTTTAGCACACAGTAGTTTTAGTGAGACTTGGCCTTCTGTTTACAATGATGAATTGGGAGAGTACGAGCGTGAGTGGCCTGGTTGGTGGGCTGAAAGATTTGATAGTTCTTTGACAGGTTGTAGTGGCGATATTAAAGATGATGATTGTTGGATAGAAGAAGAAGGTAGTCGTTTTATTTCAGACACTGATGTATATATGGAATTTGACGACAGGTGGGCCCATCAAGGGAATTATGTTAAGACTAGTGGTGATGAGTATCAAAATACAGGTTATCCTTTGGGTTTGACTGTTAGAATGGAAGCGCATTCTTATGGTGTTTCTTTTGCAGAAGATATTATGTTTATTACAGTAAGAGTAAGAAACGACAGTGGAGACTATGTTAATGAGGATGGTGAATTTGTTGAAGGCATGGTTATGCCTGATGGTTCGCAAATAAATGGTGGAAAAGGATTTAATTACGAAAGATCTTGGATGGGTTTTTATGTAGATGTGGATGCGGTATGGGCTGATCGTGATGGAGGTATGTCAAATCATTCTAATGCAGATGATAATATGGGTTATTTTAGAGATAAGCCTGATGGCGGAGATGATAGCTTGAGCTTTGCGTACATTTATGATTTGGATGGTGTAAGTAATAGTGCAACAAATTTAGCAAGAGCGGCTGTTCAGTTATTAGATTCTCCAAGGTTGCCTTGGTATGAGGACAATCTTGATCTAAATCAAGATGGTAATCCTGATATTTTTCCTGGCGATAAGTTAGGAATGACAGATTGGCATTGGTTTGATTGGTATAATAGGCCTGGTGTTCGCTCTAGAGAATCTAATTCAAATTGTTGCGATGGTTCAGCTGCAAGGCCATCTGCTGAAAACAGAGAGGAAATTCAGTACAAAGTTATGGCTGGAGATACAGTGAATATTAGTGATGACGAGCAGTTGTGGTTTTTCCATACTAAAGATCCAAACAATGAAGTGTCTTCAGATATTAATCCTCATTTTGATTCACTTGAAGGTTTGGATGACACTCAGTTTTGGAATGATGGAATGGATTGCGTATTGATAATGAGTACTGGTCCATTTGAGTTGAAGGTTGGTGAAGAGAAGCCGTTTTCGTTTTGCGTGATCATGGGTGCAGATTCTCTTGATTTAGAAAAAAATGCTCAATTTGCTCAAATAATGTATGATTCGCATTATCAAGGTTTTACTGCTCCTGATATACCTATTCTTTCTGGTACATCAGGGCACGAAAAGGTTTCTTTGTATTGGGAAGATAATGCTGAGAGTAGTTTGGATGTAGTGACTCGTTATGCTGATTTTGAAGGTTATAAGCTTTACAAGAGCGACGATGGTGGAGTGACTTGGGGAGATCCAATAGTTGTCAACGGTGTTCAAGTGGGTTGGGAGCCAATAGCTCAGTGGGATCTAAGTGCTGAGGAAGATATTAATCACTGTATATATGAAAATGGAACAGACTGTGAGGATAATTTAAAAAGAGGTGCTGAAGTATCTGGTTATGATCCAACAGAAGGCAATGAATGGTTTTATTTGGGTAATAATACAGGTTTGCAATACACATATGTAGATACTAATGTTTTTGATGGTGTAGAATACACATATTCATTAACATCTTACGATACGGGAGTGTTGCCACCTTACATAAATACGTATATTCAAAATGATGATGGTAGTTATACTCTTGACCAGGAATCGATACAGTCAAATCCTGATAAATGGGCAGACCCAGATGGAGCGGCTGCATTAGAAAGTGCAAGAGGAACTACAATTTTAGATCCTAATTTTGTAAAAATTACACCTGGGCATCAAGCGAGTAATTACAGCGAGCCTGATCTTGAAAATGGTGATAAAGTTTTTATACCATCGGATAATAATCTTGGAACGGGTGATCAATTTTATAGAGTTGCGAATCCATATCAATTTGAAGATGATTTGTTGAGATTTGAAATTTTAGCTTCTCTTGGAGCTGATGATCTTGAAGGTTTTAAAACATCCGATCCTAAAATGTATTCATTCATAGTTAATGAATTTGGTGTAGCGAGCAATGTTGAGAGCTATAATCTAAACGATATTGATTCTGATTCCCTTTCAGTATTGAGCTTATTGCCCGGTTCTTACCTGGATACTCTAGTTAATGATGATGAATCTGTGGATTACACAATCAAAGTGCCTAATTATGTGATGAAAGGTTACGAAATTACAAATGAAATCAATTATACAGATGTTTATGCTGGATTGGCATTTGGAATAACTAATCTAGATTCATACGCTGATTTACAGTTTAACCAAATTGGAAGTATGCAGAATGTTGCATATGATGAATTTCCTGGTATTCTAGATGATGTTTCGGGTGTGTTTAATTCTGATACTAGTCTTGGTAATGTTTATAATTCATATTTAAATATTTATGATTCATATGAAGAGTTCAATCAAAAAAGTGGATTAAGTACTAATGAAGCTGGTCTTACTTTTATAGCTATGGAATATTTAAATACAAATACTTATGATAATCATCCTTCGTTTGATTACCGAATTGAGTTTTCGAATAGTTTATACTTAGACGCATCAAATAGTGATGATTGTTTAGGTTTGAATGGTGTTTGGAACGAAACATCGAATGAATGTTATTATAGTCAAGCATCATCAACTGTACAATCAGGATGTGATGAAGATGTTCTTCCGCTTTTACCTTTTAGAGTATACAATGTTTTTACTGGAAAGCAGGTTAAACTTAGGCATACAGATGCAGGTCCTAATAACGATTATTCGTATGGTGCTCGTGATTGTGTTTGGCAGCCAAATGAACGAATTACTTTTATGGATTCAGTAAGGGTTGGAAATAATACTAGTTATTCAACTTTAAGCTTATTTAATGTTTATTTAAATTATAATCCTGATGTAACACTTGCGCAAACGAGTGATAGTTATTATTGGTATCCCGGTTCTGGGCCGTATGAAATTGGAGATATTACATATTATAATGGACAAG
>Ga0163109_10000857_pt1 | contig 23967 bp, 29 predicted proteins | sample CRUFie1St13metaG_FD_108704 | JGI IMG/M metagenome (GOLD analysis project Ga0163109, IMG submission 108704) | Marine microbial communities from the Costa Rica Dome - CRUD Field 142mm St13 metaG | ecosystem: Environmental > Aquatic > Marine > Oceanic > Photic zone | place: Costa Rica: the Eastern... | reverse complement strand
ATTCAATAAAAAAGTGAAGTCTGAGACTACACGATTGAAGAAAAAGCACAAAAAAGCTTCTGCAAAACAAATCAAAGTTTGGGCACAACTAAGTGCCTTCTCTAAGGTTAAAGCAGGTCGCAAAAATCCTCATTGTGCAACTAAAGCAGTTCCTAATCCTCGTAAGAAGAAACGAACAGTTTCACGAAAACGAAAACGAACTACTTCTAAGAGAAAGCTAGTGAGAGCAAAGCGTATCAAACCAGGTATGTCAGCTTCAGCAAAGCGAGTTCTTTCTAACTACGGTTCACATCATGTGACTGCAACCATTAAAGGAAAGCAAACTGTAGTTCGTGCAGGAACTAACTCTAAAGCATATAAGGGAGCAAAGAGAAGAGGTCTTACAGGTAAGTTCAGAGGACTTAAAGGTAAGAAAAATACTCCTTCTTCTTTGAACCTTAACTCTGTTCGTAAAGTTTTTGGTGGAGACTACACTAAGAGTCAACTCCAAGAAGCTTTAAACATTTGGACAGGTGCGATTGACGGTGGACATGTACGAGGAGTTTCTAAATCTATGATTCGTAAGACTCGTAGAAATCCTAAATCTCGTGTACGTAAGCACACCATTTCAGCAATTTCAAACCCAATGCCAATGTCTTTAGGTTTGATGCAACAAATGGAAGCTCGTAGCAACGCTATGACAGCAATGGATTATGGATACGGTGCAGGTGCTTTCGCTTTAGGTCTTTACGGATCTAACTTGATGAGTTCTTTCATCAGTGCTCCAAATCTTCTAAATGTTGACATGAATGACATCAACAACAAATCAGCAAACTATATTGTTTCTGAAAGTTTACCTTTACTTCTAGCAGGTCTCGCATCAGGGACTCACTTATATAAGAAGTTCAAGGGTGAAGCTGTTGATGCTAGAACTTTGAGCATTTCAACAGGTGTTCTTGCAGGTTCTGTTTTGTCAATTGTAGGTAGAACTTTAGCGAAAGGTCTTGGTCGTTTGTTAGGACTTGCGAAAGTTGCTGAAATTCCAGGTGATACTTTAACTTTTTCAGAGAGTAGTGACTTGAGTGGCTACCTCGTAGATAATCAAATGAGTCCATTAGGTGGACTAGAGGAAACTAATATGAGTCGTTTATATGGAAATCATGTAGGTCGCTATGTTCAAACTACACCTTCTACAGGTCGTTATGTTCAAACTACAGGTCGGTATGTTCAAACTGCACCTTCTACAGGTCGATATGTTCAAACTACAGGTCGCTATGTCTCAACTCCTGCAATGAGCGGATACCGCAGAGTTAATGGAGAACATCTTGGAGCAATGCATCATGGTGATGTTCATCACATGGGTAGCTACTTAAGAGCAAATCCTGCGGGCGGTGTTGGAGCAAATGTTTCTGATACAGGTATCATTAGTGCAGGTGATGGAAACTATAACATGGATGCTCAAACTCTTCGTGAAGACATCAACTTATATGAGCCTTTAACTCCTGCGGAAATGCAAGCAGAAGGTCTTGATCATGTAAGTGATACAGGAGAAATGTACAAAGTTATTCGTGCAACTCCTGATGTAGCTCGTCAAGTTGTGGAAAGTAATTTTGGTTCTTTGATTGGTGATTCAAATGTAGTTCAAGGAGCTGTTTTGGTTCTTGCTTCTATTTATGATGCACCTCAAAACACCTTGTTGACTGATCGTTTACGTTTAGATCGTGCTCCTGAACTTCCAAAAGGTGCTTCTTTCGGAAATGCAGGCGGAGTTTTCTCACGAGGAATCTTCAATGCGATCTTCCCAAGTATCGACAACCAACCCACTTTCCAAGAGTTTGGTGTAAAAGCAGGTAACTAATTTAGAAGTGACCTCACTATCAACTTAAAATTAAGGAAAGTTATTTAAAATGGCTAAAAAAATCGAACAACAGTTAAGGGACGAACTTTCTGATAACCTTGCCTTATTGGCACAACTTTCAGATGATGTCTCTGTTAGAAAACCAACTCGTGTGAAAGCCACGAAACTACCTAAATATGTAGGTGGGGTCACTGAGTCTCAAGGTAACTCCATGTATAAAGCTGAATTGGCTAGTAGTGCTACAGCTTTAGGTAGAACTTTCAAGCAACAAAATGCGATGTCTGCTTCTTTAGATCTTGCAAGAGAGATTAGAGCTACAGTTGGATCTAGTAAACAACTACAACTTTGGGTTGATGCAAGTGTTCAAGTTGCTATTCACTTAGTAGTTGAATGTGCTCAAAGATCTTCGGCTCTTTTGTCAGCAGGAAAAAATATTGCAAGGGGTCTTAATGCATACAAAGATGAGGTTGTAAAAGGTAGCATTGTCAAAGGTCTTGAAGCTTGGAACAATACAAGTGGAGGGGGTGTAGAATATGATGGTAAAATCTTCAACTACCTTTACCCTATCAACCTTGCATGGTTAAAGAGTCTTGATGCCCAAGTAATTGACATTATTTCCCAAAAAGATGATATGGAGAAGTATGTAGCGAATGCTGAAGCTCAACGTGCCGTTGTAAATTACATGGCAAGTCATTCAGTACCTGCTGATGTTCTTCTTCCATTAGAGATCTCAAATGCAAGTGGGTCTTCACCTGTAGATAAAGTGGAAAACGCTCTTTTAAGAGATCCAGGTAAAAACATTGAGGCGAGTTACAACTTTTATAAAAAAGCTGTAGATGCTTCATATGATATGGATCGTTCTTTAAGAACAGGTGAAGTAGAGTCCAACATCAAAAGTGCTGTTCGCTTACTTAAAGAGCTTGGAAGATCAATGGGAGAAGCAGGCATCTCTAGCTCAGTGGCATCTCAATTCAATCGTGAGTTTACACGTATTGCAAAAGAGCTTAGTCGCTTGAACTTAGATAAAGCCTCTGCTCAAGATGGAATCACACTTGCTTTGTTAGATCTTTGTGATTTAACAAGAACTTCTCCAAGTGTTTTGAAGCACGCAAGCAGTGCTGTAGGTGGATTGCAATCAAGTACAAACTTTGTTTCTCTTCTTGGAGATGCCCCTTCGGCAAGTGTTCTTGATGCTCAAGATTTGATGAAGGTAAGTAGCTTAAATAGTCTTATCATCTCTAACCCGATTGTAGCTCAGTTGAAAAATAGATTGATTCAGATCTTTTTATCTTTAGATGAAGCATACAACGGTTTAGCTCCTATGAGCCTATTTGCACCTGCAACAGGTTCTGCACCTACTTCGATTGCTTCTAAGAGACTCGTAATCAATGAAGATTTCAAAGATGCTGTGAATAATGCAATTATTGATGTTGTGAATACAGCAAGCACACAAATCAATAGTACCCTAACAGGTAATGCTATCCAACTTGCAAAAGTTGGTTTTGCAAATGCTTTAGGGAATATGCTTCAAGCAAATGTTACAGATGCTCAAATAGCACAATTTTTGGGTCAAGCTGATCAGGCAGGTGCTTTGGCATCACTTCAATCAGGTAGAACAGGTACGAGAGGAGGAGGCCCTAGTGCTTCACCTTCCGCAATTGCAATTTCAGGTCAAATGTTTAGAGAGATTGCGAACAGCAATGTTCCAAAACTTTCTACACGACTTGTAAGTGGTCGATCTGTAGAGCAAGAAGCTTTAGATGCGATTACTCGTGCAAACAACGCCTTTCCTCGTAAAGTTAGAGGCACAGATCTTCGAAAAGCTAAGAGCGTTGTTCTTAATTTGACGAAATATGCATCTAACTACTTGAACAGTATGTCAGCTCAAGCACGAAGTGCGGGAATCAAGATTGATACTCGTGCGAATCCTTTGATGTCTACAGGTGCTCAAGTAGGAGTTGGTGTTGGAACTTTGGTTGGTGATCATGCAGTTTCTGCTTTGATGAACCGATTCATCCAACCTGAGTGTGGAAGTGTGATGGCTCATGTATCTGATGCTTTACCAAGTCTTGCAACAGCAGGATACGGTGCTATGAAGATTCGTCAAGGAGATTCTAGTTTAGGAATTCCTCTTGTAAGTGGTGCTGTTGCTCACTTAGCACTTCGTTATGCATTCAAACATCCTGCACTTCGCTTCTCTGAGAATCCTGTGCTTAAAGCTTTGCAATATCCTACAAATTATGTAGCGAGTCTTGCAGGTGACTTGAGTATGGGTGCTTCTTCAGTAAGTCCTGCGGATGCTCAAGCACATTCTGAAGATATTGCAGAGTATGTTGAAGGTCTTGTAAAGACAAACTGTGAAGAGTCTCTTGTTCACATTACTGCTCAACTTTGGGAGAGCGGTCTTCAATGTCAAGGACAAGCAGATGGATCAATCAAAATTGCTGTAGGTGAAGCTAAGTCAGGAAATCCTTGGGAAGTTGCAACTTGTCTAGGTACTGATAAGCTTGAGATGATGGGCTTGGAAGGGGAGGAGCTTACCAAAGCTTTGGACACTTTCAGAAACGGAGTCAAATCAGCAATTGGCGGACATAGTGCTTTTGAAGCTCCTACTATGATCGTTCCTGTAGAAGAAGCTCCTGCTGTACAGTCTGTAGATGGATTCATCTTAGAGCCAGGTTATAACATGGACGTTTACTCAGGTGAAGATCAAGTGAATTACCTCACTCCTGCACCGATAGTAACTTCTCAATCAGGATTTGCACAACTTGAAGAGGCGATTAATCGTGCAACTTTGCTTTCTCCAACTGATAAGTTGGCAGAAGGTATTGATGATTTGCAAGATGTAGCGGTTATTCGTGTAGATCCTCAAGTTGCTCGTGATGCGGAATCGGTTGGCATGGGTGTGTCTCTAGGACAATCTCGTCAAAACCCTGCAACAGAGCTACTTGCGATTGAAGTTGAAGGAGCGAATGGTTTGATGCCTGTAGCTCCAATGCGACAACAATCAGTTCCTCAAGGAAGCTTGAATTACGCTAAGATTGGACACTCTCCTGTGACGGATGTTTCTCCTCGTGGATTGTTCAATAGAGGCGTGTTCACACCTTCTTTTGGAAGACAGTAAAATAAATTTGCTTTCTGCCAAAGTTATGGTGTAAAGTTTCAAATATCAAAACTTTGATTTTTTCTTTTCTTCGTAGATAGTTGAGTCAATTATCTACACATTCAAATAATAGGAGGCCATCATGGCTAGAGTATTAGGATTACGTGAACAACGTGTACAATTCTTCTACGACACAGATTTCATCGTTGATGGAGCTGTAACAAGTGGATCAGACCAAAACTACGCACAAAGCCAAAAGAATCTTTTTTCTGACGCTCGTGCAGGAAACCTTCTTCGTACAAATCTTCAAGGACCTGGTCAACTTTTAAGTGATCAAACTTTCTTGACTTTTGCGATTCGTCACGAAGTAATGTTCCACGAAACTAATGCAGGTAATGCAGTAGCTTCAGGTGGAATCTCAACTGCGGCTCAACTTGCAATTTGGACCATCTCAACTTCAACTTTCCAATTCCAAGTTGATACTAAAGTTGAATTTGAAGGACCTTTGAGCATGACTCCTGCGGGTGGCGGACCTTGGGGTCTAGTTAACGACAGTGCATCTCCTCTCATCACTAATGGTGAGCCTGCATCTCCTTCTATCTACGTTCTTCCTTTACCTGTTGCTATCACTAAGCGACAAGCTATTGCGATGATCGAGAAGAAATTTGCTTGGGGATCTGTTGACATTCCTACTGCGATCAACGCTTACACAGGTGGTAAACTCCTTCGTGCTTACATTGACGGATACAACACTCGTGACGTTCAATAGGATTTTCAAAACTTTGATGCTTTCGGCTTGCTGATCGTCATAGTGAAAAAGATTCGATAAAAAAGAAAACCTTCTAGCTTGCTTCACAGCAACTAGAAGGTTTTTTTATATTTGACATTTACGAGCGTCAAGGGTTATTATACCTTAGTTATTATGAAAACTTTAATGGAGAAAGAGTCATGTCCGATTCTGTCGAAAAACTATCTCAAATGTTGAGAGAGTCAAACCACACAATAAATCAATTACAGTCCACTATCAACACTTTACAATCTGATATTATGTCGATCAGATCTAGAAGTTTGAAAGAAGAGGAAGTCAATCGCATGAAGATGGATGACCTTGGCAAGCAAATCTCTAGCTTAGACAAGTGGAACAACGTAGTTAAAGATTTGGATGATATTCCTGGAGTTAGAACTCCACGTTGGTATGAAGTTGATATTGATTTTGAGCGGGGTGCTGACACCTTAAAGTTCAATTCTACTGAGATTTCTCCTGATGGGCCTTTTGTAATTACACAAATCCAACCTTATTATAAGATTACAGATACGAACTATGATGCTACGATTGCAAATGTCGTAGGCTCTTCTATCCCCACAGGGAGAATGCTTCCTTGCTCTGCTTATTCCTTTCTTATGAATACTCTAGGAGCAAACTCAAGAGGAGATTCTACCTTACAACCATATGATAACCGAATGTTAGGCGACTTGTTTAATACTTCAAATGTGAATGAAGCAGTTTTCTCAGCAATTCCTGAACTTTCATTCCAACTAGAGATTGCAGGTAGTGGTCGTTTTTGGACAAATCGTGCAATTCCTGCTTCTGCATTCTACGGACAATATAATCCTTTGTACACAGGGATTGCAGGTTGGGTAGAAAGAACTGACCGAATTGTTGTTCATGTAACTCCTGAAGTAGCGATGCCTTTGAAGGGGACTGTGAAAATGGTCTTTCATGGATACCAAATCTTAGGTCACGTTAGTGTAGGATCTGCTTTAGGATACTAAGATGTCTAAAAACAATAAACATATAAACCATCAAGGTCTAAACCAACAGAAATCTGTAAGACAAGGTTCTAGAGAGTCGTTAGCTTCTAAAGAGCCTCTTGTGCCTATAGACCAAAGACATTCTCCAATTACTCAGATAGAGAATAGTTATGAGTTTTATACAAGGCAAAGACCCCTGTCTTTCACACCTTTCTATAGAAAAATGGTAAGACCTCTTTACGATACAAAAACCACAACTTCTGTAAGTTTTGTAAATAATGGTAAAGCCTCAGAGGACTTTTTCACTGTCTTAGAAGGTGAATGTGTGATCATAAACCATTTTGAAGCGAACATCTTGTATCTTCCTTATAGAGATGGAACTTCCGCTGACTCACGAGTATCAGATAACGTAGCGTCAGCTAGAATAGGGGATAACGGTGCAGATGCTATTACGAATGAGTCTACAAACTTAAACGGGACACCTTTCTCTTTTGGTTTAAACTCTAGTTCGAACAGTTTGTACGACTCAGAGGTCATTTCTTTCTTTTCAGGTTTCAATCCTGCGGGAGACAAAGGAGTTGGTTTCTCGACACTAAATCAAAATGTCTTAGATTTCGGAAACGATGGCGGAACTACTCTATACATTCCTGAAAACAGTATTGTAAAATATGTTTACGAGTTCTTTGTAAACCCTAATAGAGTGATTCCTCAACCTGCTTTGAACAACTTTGTTCTTATCTCTTTTGAAGTTCGTGGTCATAAGACAACAATGAGAGATTATGAGATCATTAGAAGATTCAATCAAAAAACGGACGTGCTTGACCTAGTTTAATAGAAAGCTTATGAATGAAGTCTCTTTTTCCTAATAACGAGTCTAACGTAAAGCAAGTGCTTTTTTCTTACAAAGATCGAAGAAATGTTTCAGGAGATGTTTACATGTGGAACTCTCCTGATGGCACAAAAATAGCAACACACATGATCTTACCCTGTCCTAATTGCGGTCACCCAATGAGTCTTGTGGTAGGAGAATTTGATTTTGAAACAAAAACTCTTAGACATTTAGTCAAATGTTCTGCAAGATGGAAAAAGTTGAGTGAAGAGACAGAAAACTCAAATTTGAAACTTATCGAGTTAAACGACAAAGGCAAACCTGTAATTATAAGATGCTCTTGGAAAGGCATCATTTTTAATGGAGTGATACAAGAAAGATGACAGATTTCTCAAAGTTTGAAAATCAGTTCACCACACATGAAGTGGGCGTAAATAAACAAAACCGTTGGGGGAACATGGCAGTAAATGATTTCGGAAGACCCGAAGCTATGTTTGTCTATGGAAACGCTACAGAAGCAACAGCTACAGAATTCACAGTAGATGTTGATATGTCAGAAGTTCGCAAAGATGTACCTGAATCAGGTCGTGGAGGGATGTATAAGCCTGCAAGCTATGATGTTGAGATTGTAGGAGCACAGTTTCTTTGTCCTAAGTGCATGTCGGCCTTATATGTTAAAGGAAAGGGTATGCCTAACGGTAAAGAAATTGTAGTGCATTGGGAAGATATGGTTCAAAGTCAAAACGATGGTTTGCTCAGACCTACAATTTCGATTGATGGAGTTTTGAAGTGTGATTATTATGACTTTGAAATTATAGGGTCAAGTACAGAGGGAGGTGGGATGTCCAAAGGAATGTCTATGGCTTGTGGTTGGCAAGGAGGTTTAGTGAAGGGTAAGATGTTTGACCATGAGAAAGGCTTGATTTTATAGAGTATTAGATTGCAAGTTGACTTTTTTTGATGTAAATTCGGAAGAATAGCCGAATCTTCATAAAAGCGAGAAAGTCATGCTCTACTTTGTACTGTTTTGTTGTTTCCTTTTGATGGTTACAGCAACTCGAAACATTAAACTTGGTATATTCTGCTTCTGCATTGTACTATTAAACTTAGTTCATATGCCTATAGGTATCTTCGTCTGTACGCTCTTGATTTCTTACTTACTTAGTCTTATAGATCGACTAAGTATGCACTTAGACGACTCTCTAGCAAAGCAGAAGAGAGTTCTTGATTCACTAAACCAAGAATTGAAAGGTAAGAAAGAGCTTTGCGATAAAGTTCTGACAGTTCTTGAGAAATCGAGAACTCCTAGACCTCGTTTGTAAGATGTGGTAAACTTTCTCGCATAGAATTACACAAAAGAGGCTATTATGCGTTATAGATTACCGAAAGATGTTGTGGAAGAAAGTTCTTTTAGAGAATATCTAGCTAGTTTGAAAGATCCAAAACGAAAAGCTTTAGAAGATACAAACTTCAATGTTTTTGTTCATACAAATAGAAATCGTGCAGGTAAAGTCTTTTCTGTACATCCTGTAAAGTCGTGTGGTAAGTCTAGCCCTTTGAATAGTTATCCTAAGAGCGTACTTTTAGAGGATATTCAAACATACTTTGAAACAACTCAAAGAAAAAGAATTATGAAGAGCGTGTTCAAAAGGTTTGACGATTGTGAAAACTTTGAAGGTATTGCTAGGACTGTTTATGGTGGTATTTGTGGAAAAATGATAGACGTTAACTTTGATGACTTAGCAGTACAAGATTTCATCAAGATTTTCCAAGACGAAGGTTGTAAGGTGAGAATGGCAATCTTCCCTCCCACTTTTCCTAATGAAAGCAAGTACGAAGAGTTTCTTGCTACAGGATGTAGCGATCCTGAGATGAAAGAGTTTTTCTATAATCACTATTGGGGTTACAGTAACAAGGTTGAGGACTATAGAGGTTCTGTTAGTGATATGGACTTTTTAGAGTGGGCTTATGTCGATGTTGATCCTAAAGATGCTCGATACCCTAACAGAAAGACGATTGAAAGTGGACAAGCTCCCCTCGTTCCTTTCTCAAGAGGAGACTTCTTCATTTTTGGAGGCTTCTTCCCAAACGATGTACCTCAAACAATTCCTTTTAAGTATCAAAACGATAAGGGTCAGTATTTCTATAATTGGATTTCATGGGTTGTAAATCCTCGCTAATTATCTTGACTTTGAAAATTCTGTATGTATATAACTTAGCTTTGTATGCACTTGTAGCTCAGTGGAAGAGCGGTGGCCTTCTAAGCCATTGGTCGTAGGTTCAAATCCTGCCAAGTGTGCTTTTTGGAGAAGATTTATGAGTTATTTAGATACTTGGTTAGAACTTCGTGATGAGACAAAAAAGACTAAGAAAACTACGTTAGAAATTATGATAAAAGATTTAGAGGAGTCAGGTGAGATTTCAGAAGATGAGCTTTCTAAGATAAAAGATCTTATGGAACTCTACTTGCAAACACATGATTTCGCAACAAGGGTAGGTACTCATATAACCACAATTGCGGAGACTGTTCTATCAAGATGCAAAAGACATTAAGTAAAATATTAGGCACATTGTTGATCTTTGTAGCTTTTTACTTCTCGATATATCCTAATGTAACACATATACCTTCGGACTGCTTGAAAGGTTGCTCCTATATGAGCACTCGATCCTATAAGAAAGAAGGTATGTTGAAATGCACTTATAAAGACTTACTTTTAACAAAGTCAGAATTGAGTCTTGGAGATAAGAAAGTTGTTTGTGAGGTAGAATATTTTTATACTTTCTTTCCTATGGGCTTCGTTAAGAGTAAGAGTGTAGGTTTTGAATACTCTATTATAGAAACTTTTAGATTCTAGGAATTTCTCTTTTTCATAATGTAGTACGTGATCAATGAGCTAACAGAAGCTGTTACTAATGTTGACATAATTGCTATGTTTATCACACGCTTTTTTACAACAGGTACAGCAGTCTTATTGATTTCGTCTAGAAAAGGTGCAAACCGATCATTCAAAAGCATTTTTAACTTCTTTTTCGTGAGAGCAGATTTCACCATTCCTCTAAATTTGACATCTTTGATTTTCAAGTCGAGGTTTTTGTTACCTCCTACATTATTTATGTTAAAGCTTAGAGTCTCAGGAAACACGTTTACTAATTTATCGTAAAGTCGGTCAACGGCTTCGTCATTAAAGGTTACGCCTTTCAGAGCCATTTCTGTAGAATACTCAATACTTCTATTATAAAGTCCAGGTAAGACGTTTTCATTTATGAATTCAACAATCAACCCCGAAACTTCTTTTCCTAGAACTCTCATACCTTCTTCGTTGGGAACTTTGTTTATCGAAGCATTCACAAACTGCTTGATCTTAGGTTCAATCATTTTAGGTAAACTACTTGAAAGAGAAGCGGAGACACTGCGAGCAACAATTTTATTCATCTTAAAATCCTTAAAAATCTATATCGTCAATCATTTGAGACATTATTGGAGATCCAAAATTACCCCCTACATCTAAAATAAGTACAGATTTCTTATCAAGAGCAGGGGCTAAGTCCGAAAACTCTTTCATGCTATATTGGTGAGATCCTAAATTATCTTCATGTAGATCCCACAAAGCAATTCCGTATTTATCTAAAGCATGTTCTAGGACACCCATAGATGGGTGATATTTAGATGTTTTAGATACATAAGGGAGTTTTTTACAAGCTTTTATGATCTCAGATCTTACAAGACCTTTTGCTTCCTTGTATACCATTATGAAGTCATCTTTGTTTAAGGACTTTGTAGATTTTTGCAGAGAGTTCAAGACATCTGTGAGATCTTGTTCAATACGCATCGTCTTCTCTCCATAAGCATCAAGCACAGGTATGCTTCGTGCTAAAGGAGAGGAAGCGGGCAATTTCTCTAAACCGTATCTCACATTCTCTCTCAAAATAACATACGCACTCCACTCAGGTATGTGAAAGCAGTCAAATATAAAGGGTAAACCTTTAGAGCTTCTGAGATAGGGATCTGTTAAGACTAGTTGATTGAAAAAGCCTTCGTCTCGATCAGAAGAAACCTTTACAACTAGTTTCTCTTCGGTTGTTTTCATTACTAAGCCGTAGTACCCACTACCTAGTAACCTAGATGTACTCATAGATTTTCCACTAAGTAGCTTAGGAGCTATTTTAGACCATCTTCGATTGCAGACTCTCTTAAAAGAATCCCAATCGGAATCTAGAAATCGAAAAAGTGTCCGACTTCTTGGCATCATTTTAGATATTCTTGTTGTCATTTAACACCCCTACTTGAAATATGTACCGCTGTTTATAAAGATACTCTTACCTAGCAAAATTGCATTTTGATTAGGATCGCACTTGTTCAAATAAGGATTTGCCTTCTTTATAAAAGCGGGATTTTTAGATCTCTTTTTCGACATAGACCAAGGGTGTATGAAGTGTGTTGCGAAATCTACAAAATTAGGCATAGGCCAAAATCGTGTAGATCCTATAAAAGAATCAAATCTTGCTTTCACGTTCTTATGCTTTTTTCTTTCATAGGCATCCATAAATGTAGAGCCTTTGTTCCATTGTTGACCAGGTCCATAAATAGGTGATGCATAAGTAATACTTTCATCAAACTTCTCTTTTTTAATCTCATAGCGATTTATTAAGCAGTTCAAGATACCTGCTCTTTCTAAATCACAATAAAGTTGTGTTTGATTAGGATGACATCCGTTTTCTCCTCTGTTTGTAAGCATGAACTCAGCATATAGAGTATGAAATGCCACATTCAAAAACTTCTTGTATACAGACTCTGACATAAAGTCAGGTTTTCCTGTGTTCGATTGAAACTTTCTATAACAAGAAACTGCCCAAAGAGGAGAGATTACTGTTAAGTCATCTCGATTTGTTTTGATGTCAAAAGGCTCCGAGTACCCGACAGCAAAAATATTTTTACCATCGTTGCTTGAAATCAGAGTGTGGTTTTCGTAAAGAGCATCTTCAGGAATCACGCCATACTGCTTTAATAAGGCAAAGTCATTTACATGTAGCATATAGTCTATGTCATGGCAATTTAGAGAATTCTCTACGTAATTCTTTCTATAATGCTCGACAGGATCATCTAGAAACTGTCGGTCATCTGAAGTCTCTAAGTTGAGTCCCATGTTATTTGTTCTAGGTGTGAAGTTGAGATAACCCATTTCTTGATAGTATTGATCTTTCCCTAATTTTATAAAGAAGCCTGGAGCATCTTGCAGTTTAGAGTAATCATCTATGAAAGAGAGCTTTACAGGGTTTGATCTTCTAGGAGTAAACATTGGTTCATCTGAGTTTCTTTGGTTTGCAGATGCTTTCTTAGATTTAAATATCAAATAAAGCATCCCTCCAAAGCCACCGATTGTAGCTAATCTAGTAAGTGTGAGTTTCATCTCAAGCCTTTCAGTTTGTTTCTAAGTAAGTTTACTTGTGCAAATGCAGATTCTTCGGTTAAGTGTACACCATCCCCGCCCCTGTTTGCATCTAAATTTGGAATACCTTCTGAGTGAGCATTGAAATTATCCACATAAGGGATTCCTAAGTCTGAAAGTTTTGAAGATAGCCTCTTGTTCCAAGTATTCCTCATATCATTATATGTGTGTATGTAGCGGTTGCTTGAGGGGTCATCTACGTTAACATAAGAACTTCTAACGGAAGGTCTTACAGCCTTCATAGGCCCACTCCAAACGATTGTAGTGTTAGGACACCTATCCTTGACTAAGGATATGAAAGTTTCAATCTTTTCAAGGTTTGCTGAAACTCCATTGTCCCCTAATTGAATTATTGTAATATCTGAGCAAATTACAGCTTCGTCTAAAAGTTCAGGGTTCTCTATATATGTAATATGAGTCGCACCTTCTTTACCGAAGAAAGAGACATCTTTATTTGGGAAAATCTCCTCGTATGACTCTCCAATATGCCTTTTTACTTGCGAGTCCCCTACTATATTTATGGAGTTTGCTCTTTCTAAAACAGATAAGCTACTTGCACTTGATCGTCTGTAGTAGAAAAAAGTGCCTGCTAAGATAAGAGAGCTGATTAAAGCAAATTTCTTCATCTACAAAGCTCCTTTAAGATAAAAGATTTAACTTCACGCCTTAAGTTCTTCAATAAAAAATTGCAATTTTTCCAACAGAACTTTGAATGTTCGAAACTCAAAGTTATTTTAGGAGGAACTTTGCTATCGAAATCATAAATGTATGCGATGTGGCAAGAACTAGGGTTTATACTATATAGTTGTAGCTTTGCAGGGTTCAATGCCAAGCCTGATTCTTCAAAAACTTCTCTAACTGCTTCTTTTCTAGCTACTATGTTGTCAGAGAGGTGGACTTTCAAATCGACATGTCCTCCTGGTGATTCCCAAAAGTTTGGTAAGTTTATATCTGTAGCGGATCTCTTAATCAACAATATATGATTCCTCCAAAGCACATACACATTTGTTGTTTTTACGTATGGGCAACGCATTTGAATTCCCTTAAATATGAAGTTATGTTAAAATGTGCAATATTTTAACATTTATAGTAGGATTATTCAATTGGAGTGCTTATGGACGTTTATTTAAAAGCAAGCAGTATGCTACAAATGGCAAACTTCATTTGGGCTTCTGCAAGAACAGAAGGTTTAAAAACCCCTGCTTTTGTAAATCAAAAGTCTAAGGCTGAGTTTCAACAATTTGCAAATAAGTTCTTCTCTTCTGATCCCAATGCGATAGGGGATCTCAAATTCATTTTAGGAAACAACTCCCGTTGGGATCAAAACCTATGTAGATACTTTGTAGTTAACATGTTGAATTATTTCATAGAAGAGGCGGAGGACATAACTCTATTAAAGTCTAATTTCAGATTTCCTCCTATGAGATCTTTAAACGAGACACAAGAGGTCGTTCTTTCAGCGTATAAACCTGAGCAAGTGAGTGAAAACTACTCCTATACAGGTGCTGTTTTGCAGTTAAATCCTAGAAATATTTCTATACGGACAAGGATTATATACCCTAACTTAAGTCAAGCTAAAAGAACAGGAAATCCCAATTTAGCAATGCCTAAGTGGTTTACTCTCAGATATAAGACTTCGAAAAGGAAAGCAAGTCTAGGAGCAGTCTCTCTTCAACCTTTACCTCCATTTACAATTGAGAACTTTACTTATTACGATACCGTAGCAAAAAGAACAAAGTCCGACAGTAGAGTGACTCCTCAAAAAGATGAGTTGGCAAAGATAGGTAGGCTCGCAAAATTCTCATATTGCAATTTAGCAGACCAATTAAAAACACTACTTAGAAAAGCTGTCAATTTGATTAAAGACACAGGCTATACGTCAGATCCTTTGTATTCGAAGGACTGCTTTGACCTTATTAATCTTTGTATACCATTGGGAAACTATAGGTTTTTCTTGACCAAAGATTTACAATCGAGGGCCGATGCTTTGAGGATCAATCCAAGTCCTGCGGAGACAATCACTTTATTCTCTAAAGATTATGATTACTTAGGATCTTACGACATTGAGGAATTGAGAGATTGGATACAGAACTTTGATGGAGATTTCCCTGATACGTTCTTTGTTGTGACTCCAAGTAATCTATCTCACTTAGGTGAAGGTTTACTTTCTGTCAAAGAAGACCTTGATATTTTAGATCAAGATTCTTTCTTGAAATCTTTCTGAAATCATAAGTTTTCAAAAGTTTTGTAATACCTTTTTGCCTTCTCTTTACCCAATCTTCTAAGAACTGCTATCTCTCTTATATCACCTAGAGCACTTAGCCTATTGGAGTTTTCTAAAAGGTACCCTTTAGCTTGTAGTTGCTTAGTAGCAATTGCGATCCCTGCCTGTTTATTTCTGTAGACATCTGATCCTTTATTCCTCGTGATTGCCACAGCTTGATACGCTATGAGAAAAGGTAACCCTTCATTTACTTTTTTACGAAAAGGTAGAATCCATTTAGGTGCGTTTGTAGCTTGCTCTAAATCATCTAAAAACTCATCTTCGTTGAACTTAAACATTTATATTCTCTCAAGAGGTAATCCTGAGATAGATTCTATAGCCAATACTAAGTTTTCGCCAATATTTTTCCAAGAGAAGCGTTCTCTATAGGCTTCTAAGTCCTGTTGAGCCATTGCTTCTTTAGGTTTTTCATTGGCTACACGCTGAATTTGAGAGATTAAGTCTTCTTTTTCAGGATTTGCCCAAAGAAGTTCTGCACCATTCTCCGTTTTGAAGTATTTATATAGGTCGCTGTTTACTTTTGCCGTTTCTGTTTGAAAACTAACAGGATAGTTATTACAAGAATCTACTTTAAGCCATTCTGTTGGTGCAGAGTAGTTTGTGAAGATTACAGGCTTATTTAGGTAGTTTGCTTGAGCCATATTCAGCCCAAAACCTTCACCTTTATGTGCGGAAATAAAACAATCTATTTGAGAGTATCCCCAAGCCATTTGCTCCTCAGTCCATGATTCATTATAAAACCAAATATCTTCCCTTCCCTTAATTAAATCTTCGATATAATTTGCTTTTTGAACATCTGTATATGTCTTTAAGAACAAAGCGAAGTTTTCCTGAGACTTAGGGTATAGCTCAAGGAATGATTCTAGGATGAGCATTGGATTTTTCCGATTATTCCAACCTCCTATATATCCAAAAACATAAGGTTCTGAGTTCTTTGGTGTATAGTGATCAAGCCACCAATTTCCAATAGCGTGTTCAACGACTTCTATTGGTATCTGAATACCTGAAGAAATTAGACTTTCTTTATTGTATGTAGAAGGAACAATTAAACCATCATAAAAGTCATTAAGTCCGCTAACGATCCACTTAGGTAGTCTTGTAGTCTCAAAAGTTGTTAGTCCTATTGTTTTTTTCGAACCTTTATATTTCACCTTTAAAAGGTCACTAGGTGTGATGTGCGTTAATACAATTTCACGATTAGATTGCGTTTTCGAAAAGAAATCTATAGAGCTTTGAATCCAATATGGCTTGTATTCCCAATGAACTGTTTGACCTAAAGGTAGCATCTCAAAGTTTATGTTTTGCGTTTGTAAGCTTTTTACATAATTCAAAGAGGCTTGTGTATATCCTTTTGAAAGTTCTTTCTCAATTTGTGCTGTATAAAGCATTTTTACTCCATTTCATTATTAACTTCTCTGTAGAAGTTTAGTTCATTCATCAGAGATATGTATTGCTCTTGAGGCATAATGATACCGTACTTCAAAGCTTTACATCCCTGCGGTATAACCAAAGCACTTCTTTTATCAAAGTCGCTTTTACTTGGGCATTTTTTACATTTAGCCTCGCCCTCCATATTTATATAAGGCTTTTCATTTTTCTTACAAAGACTTTCAGATAAAGTTTCTCTAAAATCAGACTTCGCATTTGAGGAAATTAGTAGAATTATAAAAAACAGGCTAAGAGTTTTCCTCTTTCTCTTCAGAAGCTTGCTTTTTTGAGTCTTTAGTGTTCGCAGATTCATCCGTCAACTTTTTCAGTTTTGATTTTATAAGTGATACGACATAAGCGTTTAAAGCACCGCATCCAAAACCTACCCAGGCTCCGAAGGTTTTACGAGTCATTTCATATCCTGCAATCGCTCCAAGTAGACATGCTAGAAGTCTAACAATCCCTTTTCTCAAGTCAAGGTTTTTAGAAAAGTATTTCGTAAAAGGTTTAGCGACTTCAGTGATTGCGTAAGAAGCTACACTACAAACAGCACAAAGTTTTGCGAGGGTATAAGGGTCTGTCAGATCTTTGAAAATTTCCATAATGAGTCATCTTTCTAAATTGCTTTATTACATATATTTCTAACAGTGCTTGGATGCCAAATTCCACCTCTTTTTGTTTTCCTACCCTCTGAATTGAACTTTTCAGCAATACTCTTGAAGGTATATCCTGCTTTTCTCAAGGCTTTGCACTCTACAACAAGGTTCAGTTCATCTGTATCTACAACAACCTTTTTCCTACCGTTTTCATCATACTCATCTGACCTTTTCCAACCATAAGAAGATCTACCAATGACCCCTCCCTGCTTTTTGACCTCTCTTAAAGCCTCTTTTGTTCGTTCAGAAATTAAGTTCCTTTCTAATTCTGCATAGGTTGCCGCATTTGTTAGAAATGCCCTACCCATTGCAGTAGAGGTGTCTATTCCTAAGTCTAAGAGAAAAAGGGATACATTCTTTTTATCCCAAGATTTAGTCACTCCTAGACAGTCATAAGCATCTCTGAAAAGTCGATCTAGTCTTACAGCAACAACCCCGCAGTTCCCTTTTTCCGTTAAACTAAGTAGCTTAGACCCTTCGGGCCTCTCTTGTAGGGGTATAGAGGCACTTACATTTGCATCTAGGAAAATTCCTTGTAGGTCAAAGCCTTTGTAAGAGCAAAACTCTTTTATCCTAGATTTCTGAGATTCTAAAGAGAGTCCTGAGTCTACTTGTTCTTGTGTACTCACTCTCACATATCCATAAACATTCATTTATTTACATTCTCCGATTTACTTAGTAAGTAAACTGAGCCTAGATAAGCTACAGGTAAAAATAGGTTGCTTGGTTTTGAAAAGTTCAAATGTTGACGCTCAGGTTTTTTAGGGTTTTCTACAGGATCTTCACCTAGATACTCGCCCTCTTGATTTGTATACGGAACTATTTCAACGTATGGGTAAGTTAGTTTGTGTAAATCTAGATAGTTAAGAAAGAAGGTTAGACTTTCTGTATGATTCACATTTGACTTATCTATAGACTGTTTCAATAAGTCTAACTCCATAGCGGGATCATTATTAATATAAACAGTGCTTCCATGAGGGTAGCTCTTAGATTTTAAGCACAACTCGCAAAACTTCAAAAGAAAATCTTTTTCTTCCTTGTTTAAGCTTAGAAGTTCTTTTATGATTTTAGAAATGTCATTAGTCTCAAAATACTTGGACACGATTGGGTGTATTCCTAAAAAGTAAATCTGAGGATCTATCTCAGATACTATTTGGTTTACTATAGAACTTACAACTTTTGAAAGGTTAGTTAACAAAATGTTTTCCTTAGCTAAAACAAAATCTTCTAAGAACAATTATAACACAAGAACAAATAAAAAGTTTAATTGGTTGCAAACCATACCTTGGGAGCTTTTTGGCTTTGAGGGTGCTTTTGAAGAAATATCAATTGAAGATATTAAAATTCTACAAGAATCTGTAGGTCAAAGTCCCGATGGACTTCTAGGTTTGAACACTTTAAGAGCTTTGCAAGAATATGTAAAGGATGTTGAAGGTCAATTTTGGAATCCTTTCTCAGGTGAACTCTTAGACTTTTCGGATGTAGAAGATATTCAGTATGTCGTTTGGAATAATTTGAAAGTGCCTGTATCTATCAATTGTAGAATTATTTCGTTTGATGAATCTGAAGGCTTAGATCTGCACAACACAGGCTCTTTTTCTACAAGAAATCGAGATATTAATTCTTTAGTTTTGCATTGGGGAGGTCTAAATCCACAACATCTACATAGAGTATTCTTGAATAGAAAGGCTAGTAGCCATTTCGCTGTCGGTGTTGAAGAAGGAACACAGAACGTCTATATCTACCAATACTTAGATCTTGCTCACATTGCTTGGCACGCTGTTGGATCGAATGAGAACTCTATAGGCATTGATGTTTGTCAACAACCTGAAACTAAGTTTTTAGGATATTACAATAAAAACAATTATAAGGTTCAAGTTGTTGAAAATCCTTCACATAGCGAGGGATTTGGACCTAAGAAAATTCTAAGCCTAGACCCTAGAATCTCCTATGCTACCTCAGAGCTTTTAAGATGCCTACAAGAAAGCTTTCAAATACCTCAAGAGTTTAACTATGTTAGCGAAGGCTCCCATTCTAAAGAATCAATGTTAGAAGGTGGTATATTTTCACATTTTCAATTAGACTTCAAAGGTCAAGGTAAGTGGGATGTAGCCCCTTGGTGGGATGAAGTAATCTCTAAAGCTTTTGAAGAAAATTTGACTTAAATATAGGGTTTTGGTAAGTACAGCCTCTAAATTTCTGATTGGAGGACATATTATGATCTGCTCTTTATTCGTTTTAGCTGTTTTTTCAACACCTTACCTTTACATTTATTTCGAATCTAAGCCTCGATCATAGAAGTCTCTATAGATTACAGATGACGATTTAACTGATTGCAAACTCAACAAGAAAAATTAGATTGATTGTACCGATAATATCTGCTATCCGTATTTGGATATGAAGTAAAGTTAAATCGTGTGAATCTAAATCATAACAAGACAATTTCTTTGGAGTATAGTTAATGTGGGGATATTATGGATCAAAATCTAAAATTATAGAGAAATATCCAAAGCCTACAAAAGACAAGATCATTGAACCCTTTGCAGGCACTGCTCAATATGCCCTGAAATACTTTGATCGGGAAATAGAAATCTATGACAAGTATGAGCTGATTGTAAACCTTTGGAAATGGCTACAAAATTGTAGCCCAAAAGACATCTTGTCTTTACCCGAATTAAAATTCGGAGATAACGTAGATGATTTTACTTGGGATTGTGAAGAAGCCAAACACCTAGTAGGTTTCATTATTACGGGCGGAGCAACACAACCTAAGAAATCACCTAGCAAATGGAAAACAGAAATAAGACCTAACACTCAGAATTACAAAAAGAAGCTCATATCTTCTAATCTTTTTAAAATTAAACATTGGAAGATTGAGTGCAAATCTTATGAAGAAATAGAAAATCAAGAAGCCACTTGGTTTGTAGACCCCCCATATCAAGAAGGGGGTGTATATTACAGACACAGTTCAAAGAACATAGATTTTTTACACCTATCTAAGTGGTGTCAAGAAAGAATTGGTGAAACAATTGTGTGTGAAAAACAAGGTGCTTCGTGGCTACCTTTTGAACCTCTTACAGAAGTTAGAGGAATTAAAACAGGAAAATTTCAAGAAGCGATTTGGCTAAAGAATATAAATATCAACAAACAAGTAGATTTATTTCGAATCTAAGCCTCGATCATAGAAGTCTCTATAGATTACTGATGCAGGCATGAAAAACCCATAAGCCAAACTTTTTGGGATTCCGTAATTCAATTTCCCATATGCTACAGAAGCACCAAAAGTGGAAGAAATACCGTACAGGAATAGAGAAGTTTTGACGAGTGAAGATTCATACTTCCTCGATGATTTTAATAAATTATCCATTCTCTTCTTATATAACTCTCTATGTTCTGATTTTATTTTCGAGAGTTGCTTTTTATTATGATCATAAAGATGCTCTGTATAAAAAGAGGTTATGTAATGCTTATTTGGTGTTGGTTTTGAACTATCATAGAGTTTATCATAAATACTTCTTGCAATAAAAAAGCTACTCAGCAAACATCCCATATTAGCTATACCAAGAGCTAAGTATGTAGATGCCTTATCTTCTCCTAGCTCTTTATACAAGTCATACATTCCCTTTTGAAAAGGAATGTCTAAAAGAAATTGGATTGTTCCTAGAGAGGAATTATAATATCGCATGGAGATTTCCTTAAATGAATGATTTATCTATTTATATCAGAACATGTACATATCGACAAGAAGAGTCTAAAGAGCTAAAAGCAGTGCTTGAGGAGAATACAAACTATAAAGTCTTAAGAATTGATTGCGAGACTCAAAAAAACTACAGCGAAGCTTTTGTACTTAATTTAGCAGAAGCTCTTCATTCAGATACATCTAAACATATTCTAATACTAGAAGACGATATGCTAGTCTCAAATCGACTAGAAGAGTTGTTAGATGATATAGAGGAGTTTGAACTTCCTTACTGTTGGCTATCTCTACCTAACGCAAACCCTTACACTTTTGCACAAGAGATTGGAAGAGGCTTTCACACTGTAGCATATGAAAGTTTCTACTATTCGGGTGCTATTTACTTTCGGAAAGATATATTAAAAGACTACTGTAATGATTATTTGAATAACTTTTTAGACTTTCACGAAAGTAAGTTCGATGTGTCTGTCTCTAAATTTATGATAAAGGCTACAGGTCATTTCTTTTTTAGAGGAGGTTTCTTTGGTACGAACAAACTTATAGAAAGCTCTTTTAAACATGAGCAGAATAGTGTAAAAGTACACCGATTAGATATAGAGGCAGAAGACCCCTATTTTGACCCGAATGAAACTTTGGGTAAGTAGCAAGGAGAATTAAATGCTCAAACTTTTTTTAATGCTATCTCTCTCTTCTCAATGCTTTGTTTCACAGATGCAGTGGGCGAGTAAAGTTGAGATTGTTAAACCTTTCAAACTTTTTGTATCCTCAAGAGGTGCAGATAAAAGATTCCTTAAAAAATTATATAAACTTGCAAGTGACAAAGACTCAAAAGTAGATTCAAGATATTTTGCACTTGCTTGGATGGAGAGTAGATTGAGGCCGTTTCCTAGATCAGGAGATAAAGGAAAGGCTTGCGGTATCTACCAAATACACTCTAGACACTCGTATCCTATGTTTCATCGAAAAAGAGGATATGTGGGTTGGAATGAAAAGGATAAAGAAAATAGAATTCTGATAAGTAGAGAATGTTCTAAGCTTAGAGATGTCACATATTCCGTAGACACACTCTCTAAAATGTTGAAGATTCACGACAAAAAAGAAAAACATCCATGTCATCACAATAGCGGTTTGTATGGAAAATGCCACACTTGGTACAAAAAGAGGCTAGACTTTTGGATGTCCTACTTTCAAGTTAGTAAATTCATTTGTGATAAAAAAGTCCGTAGTATTTTTTCAGAAATCTCAAAAACCCATTTGAAAAACAACTATTTCTATAATATTCTGCAAGAGAAAGTACATATTTACAAGAGACATTATTTTGCAAAAAGACACCCTTATGCTAGAAGGTAGCTGTTGAATCAATCAAGTGCTGATAAAAAGGTAAAAAAAAGAGATGCAAGGAATCCTTCCTACAGATTAGTTAGGGTTGCTTATCATTGTACAATTTGCGGGGAACATCTAGGAGAAGATAAGTCAGGTTGGGCTTTAATTTGGGAGTCTCAAGAATGTGGAGCATGTTGGACTTGCGTTGAAAAAATAAGATCCGAAATCTCAAAAGATTAAATTTGAAAACTTTGAGCTTAGGTTGTACAATTCCTCTAAGTAAAAAGAGAGGTTAGTATGCTTATAGATCAAAGAATTCCCTATATTTCATATAGGATGAATCCAAATCCATCACCTTTTCCTATAGAGGAAATAGATGATTCCGAAAATGGTAAAGCTTTTGAAATTCTAAGAAAGCTTAATCAGTCGTTGTTGGCGATCACAGGTACTGAGATGCTAAATAACTTTGGAAGAAACGCTTGGGGTTATGCACTGACACTCCAAAATTCCGCTAGAGCAAAGAAAGGTCTTCCTGCTTTGAGTGAGAATTTACAAGCTAAAAGTAGAGCACAAGAGAATCTAGGAATGGACATGTTTGCGTATAGCCAAACGGCATACAAAGATCTTATCAAGAATGCAATGGAGCATTCTGAAAACATGTTTTGGCAAAGTCCTAGATTTTATATAGAGCAAGTTCTAAAAGAAAATGGCTACGAAACAGACCCTGAGACTATAAACTTTATCTTTTATATGACAAAATCAGAGCCTCAGAGAGGCTTAATTACCGATTATGGAGCAGTTCTGCAAGACAACTTCTTTGCAATTTTCCAAGATACTTTCGTAAGATCTGACTCTTCCATATACAATCTGTCTGAAATCCCTAAAGAAGCTCCTAGTTGGTTAAAACTTCCTGAAGAGGATAACGAGAGACTCTCTTTAGAAACAATCTCTGCTAAACAAAATAGAATGTTGAGATTCTTTTGGAATAATTACGTTTGGGGAGGCACTGAGCAAACATATCAAATCAGAGTGCCTGCTGTAATCAGTTTCTTATCTCCTGCTTTGAAAAGCATAGACGGTAGACCTGCTTCTGTAAACACAAGTCTGTTGGAATTTGTTCAAGCTCAGATACCATTTTCTGAAAGTTCTAAAAACATCTTGAAGAGTTTCGTAGGATCAAGTGTCCCAAAATATACAGGAAAGCCGAAAACTATAGAGGGTGTTCAAAAAGAGATTCAAAAAATTGTTTCAGAAAATAAAGTAGGATACTCTACAGGATTTAGCACTTTTACAAAAATCGGCATCGGTATTGGCCTTATTGGCATTGCAGGTGCTACTTACTATTACACGCAAAACAAAGTTTAGGAGTTTGTTATGAATACTACAATGATGAATATGATACATCAACAAAATACAGAGCGTCTTAAAGCAAGGAGAGCAGAGGAAGCTCGTAAAAAAGTAGAGGCAGAGAAAGCTCGTCAACAAACTATACTTAAAAGAGGGATTCGTAAATCGAATGCGAATGCTGATCGTAAGTTGGTTAAAAAAGTTGACGGCAGAACAAGATCGGTCTCTCCAAACCAACTCTATACTGAGAGTATTTCTAAAGGT
>Ga0163109_10000856_pt1 | contig 23981 bp, 26 predicted proteins | sample CRUFie1St13metaG_FD_108704 | JGI IMG/M metagenome (GOLD analysis project Ga0163109, IMG submission 108704) | Marine microbial communities from the Costa Rica Dome - CRUD Field 142mm St13 metaG | ecosystem: Environmental > Aquatic > Marine > Oceanic > Photic zone | place: Costa Rica: the Eastern... | reverse complement strand
ATCTTTAGATACAGCTATTTTTTTACCGTTATATTGCTTTAATTCTGCATTAAACAGCTCGCTCGAATGATCAAAATCACCATTAATACTCATATATTCTGCATTTCTAAAAGCAATACGAGCTCGCTCACGCTCAACAATAATCCGTGTAGCAACACTTTGTACACGACCAGCTGAAAGCTTTGGAGCAATTTTTCGCCATAATAATGGAGATAACTCATAACCATATAATCTATCTAAAACACGCCGAGTTTCTTGGGCATGTACCATTGGCATGTCGACTGTTCTTGGGTTTGCTAATGCTTTTTTAATAGCAGTTTCTGTAATCTCATGAAAAGCCAATCTTTTTACTGGTACCTTTGGCTTTAAAACTTGTAACAAGTGCCAAGAAATACTTTCCCCTTCTCGGTCTTCATCGGTTGCGAGGAATAATTCGTCTGCCTTAGCAAGTAAATCCTTTAATTTTTTAACCTGTTTTTTCTTGTCTTTATTTACCACATATAATGGCTCGAAATCTTTTTCGATATTAACACCTAATCTAGCCCATTTCTCGGACTTATATTTGGCAGGTATTTCTGCAGCATTAGCTGGTAAATCACGAATATGACCAATTGAAGATTCTACAATAAATTCTTTTCCGAGGATTTTTGAAATCGTTTTTGCTTTTGCTGGGGACTCGACTATAACAAGTTTCACAATAAAAAAATTAAATTTACTAATTATTAAAGTACAAAAACCTAAACTTAAAGTAAAATTGTTTTAAAATCCTACTTGTCAGACTTAAGAATTGAACTCTTGATAGCTCTCATCAATCATACTCAAAATATCATCGACGCTATCTACTTTGTGTATATAATCTAAATCAGCCATATCTGCAAGCCCAGGCTCCATAATATTCTCACGCGCCCAATCTAATAACTTCTCCCACATCTCTCCATAAATCAATACAGGAATATTTTGCACATGATTAACCTGCAATAATTGCCACACAAATGCAAACTCCAGCAATGTACCAAGTCCACCTGGAGCAATAACCACAAAGTTTGAAATTCTTATAAACTCATCGAGCCGCTTAGAAAACTGCTCAAAATGTTCTACAACATCTAAATTAGGATTTTCTGGTTCACGAAAAGGCAATTGAATCCGAACACCAATAGATTGAGATTCATTATCTTCTCCAGGACTGCCATCTACATGGCCTTTATTAGCAGCCTCCATAATACCAGGACCACCACCAGTAACCACATCCATATGGCGCTTACCAAGTTCAAAACCAAGTTTATACATATCTTGATAAGCTTTTGTATCTGGTTTTAAACGACTAGAACCAAACACAATAACTCTAAATTTATCTTTATCTATCATACTTTTAAATTAATTTTATCTATAATATTATCTTTTTCACGAGCAATCCACACGTTTGCATATCGATTCAAACTCGCTCCACTAGCTAAAATACAACTGTGTTCAATATCAAAGTCTACAAATTTCATCATGGATTCCAAGTCATCAACTAAAACCTCTAAAACAAGATTGCCAGATTCAGACAACTCTTCGCGAACAAAGAATGTGTATCCAGCAAGCACATTAAAAGCTTCTGCAATTTGATCTTCCCTCACCTCTAGAAAAACCTTCGGCATTCGAGAAAAATCTAACTTATTACTATCAACCAGTATAAAACTGTTAGCTGCAAACTTAACCAAATAGTTTTCATTATAAATGAATCCGCCATTACCTTTAGAAACCACACCAGAATCGATATCTATAAAGTCTGCACCATCAAAAAACAAATCTATTTCAGATACATTCGGTATATCAAGTACAGTAATACCAGCTACAGAAGCTTTATGATTTAACTCAGAACTAGCTGAAACAAATTTAATATGAATATCACTCTCCTTTACATACTCAATTAATTTCTCAACAAATAAATCAATGGTACTACCAGCGCCAACGCCAACTATCATCCCATCTTGCACTAATTTTACAGCCTCATTAGCAAGCATTCTTTTCTCAATATTCATAAAGAAATCTTAAACTACACACTGCATTGTAACATAATGAAGAAAATATTTAAGTATATAAAAAAATACACACCTAAGTGTGAATTTTAGAGTGGCGGGATCGACGGGATTTGAACCCGCGACCTCCTGCGTGACAGGCAGGCGTTCTAACCAACTGAACTACGACCCCAATCTGTAAGTGTAATCACTATTATTTATATTCAGAAAAAAGTCAAACATTTTTTTGAAATTCAAATAAAAACACTTATAATCAAGGAAATTAACCAACCCTATGAAAATTGGAATCGACTGTAGAATGATAGGATCTAGATTTACTGGAATCGGACATTATATAGAAAACCTTATTCACGAATTATCTATAATAGACAACCAAAACACGTATATTCTTTTTATGAACCAACCAGAGTTTGATGAATTTAAAGTCCCAAACAAGAGATTCGAAAAGGCGCTTACAAACGCCCCGATTTATTCAATCAAAGAACAAATCAAGTTTGCATGGAGCCTTTATAAAGAAAGATTAGATCTAGTTCACTTCCCACACTTTAATGCACCTATTCTGTATCTCAAAAAAAACATAGTTACAATTCATGATGTAACACTCGACAGTCATGCTAAAAATAAATTTAAAAAAATAGCATACAAACTAAGTTTCATGAGTAACTGTATTAAAGCCAAGAAAATAATTTGTGTATCTAAATTTTCAAAAGCTCAACTTAATAAAAAAGTCATAGGCACTAAAAAAAAGTCAGATGTGATTTACGAAGGTTGTACATTTAAACAAGAGTTAAAACCAAAAGACAAAAAACAAAATTACATATTTTATGCAGGAAATTGGAAGGCCCACAAAAATATTGAAGGACTAATTACAGCCTTTGAAATATTAAAATCTCAATATAAATACAAGGGGAAACTTGTATTAACGGGATCAGCTGCTAAAGACCATCCAAAGCCTCAAACTATGATTAACAGCTCCAAATATAAAGGAGACATAAAAGTGCTTGGACGAGTCGCGCACTCAAAACTACAAGATTTATTTAGGAATGCAAAAGTCTATGTTCAACCATCTTTTGTCGAAGGATTTGGACTACCAGTACTCGAAGCTTTTTACAATCAAACACCTGTAGTGTGCTCAAACACCGGATCATTACCAGAGGTAGGTGGTAAAATTGCATCGTATTTTAATCCAAAAGACCCAGCCGAAATGGCACATAAGATACACTTGTGTCTTCAAAAAAAATTACACGACAAAGACAGTATGCAAAAGCAACTAGAAAAGTTCAGCTTTCGAAATATGGCCAAACAAACACTTAAACTTTATAAAAATGTTTAGTGAATTAAAGCAAGAACTATTAAAACATATTAAAAAAAGTGGCCTTGAAAAACCACTAAACGCTTGCCATGTATGTTTTCAAGCACGGGAAATCCTAAGTGAAGAACTAAAAAAAACACAAGCCAATATTACAAAGTTTCAGCAAGGTAAAATTTTTATTAAATGCCCAAGTAGCGTTGCCAAACATGAATTTTTCTATAATAAAAGAGCTATTTTGAAGAAACTCAAGTCCCAAATAACTGCTAGTGCAATTGAAGAAATAGTAATTTATTAAAAAACTTGACATCCATACCCAAATTGATAGTATGGTTTAGCATTTTATCAGCTAACCAAAGACAAATTGCTAGTAATTAGACTTCAGAGAACAGGACGACGCAACCTCGCAGCTTACAGAGTGGTTGTAGCAGAGAAGTCCAAGGCTGTGTCCAAAAAATATGTAGAAGCCATCGGACACTACCTACCAACACAAGAACCAAAAGTACTTGAAATCAATCAAGATAGAGTTACTTATTGGATTTCTAAAGGTGCAAAACCTTCTGCAACAGTAGCTTCACTTTGCAAAAACCTTGGCATGAAAGATATGGATCAATATCTTAAATCAAAAAACAAAAAAGCCAAAAAGAAAAAAGCTCAAGAAGAATAATATATTCTTTAGTAATAAATTAATTGTAAAAAATGAACACATTCAAAGATAGAGATTTCATCGAATTTGTAGTTAAAAGTATCGTAGACTCTCCAGAAGAAGTAGAAATCGATAGAGTTGTTGACGATCTTGGTATCCTTATTACTCTAAAAGTTGCTAAAGACGACATGGGTAAAATCATTGGTAAAAACGGTCAAACTGCGAAAGCTATCCGAATTTTACTTAGATTAATTGGATCTAAAAACGAAGAAAGAGTAAACCTAAAAATCTTAGAACCAGAAGAAAATGGTTCAAGCCTACCAAATTCAGGACTAGACGAAGATTTAGAAGTTTAATCTAAAAACTCAAATTGAATTTTTATTCAAAATACTATAAACTCATCTTGTAATATAGATGAGTTTTTTTATGTATCTACTTCAATTAGTACAGGGTTCCATTCTAGACACTGCAGAAAGTGCAAGCGTGATTGACTTAATCAATCAGTTGATTGCCTTTGCAATTATTATAGCCGGATTACTTTCTTTTGTATTTGTATTTTGGGGTGGTATTAGATTTATCTTATCTGGAGGTGAAGACGAGAAAATTAAAGAAGCAGTATCTACTATAAGGTTTGCAATTATAGGTCTTATTTTTACAATGGCATCTGTAATCATTGTAAATGTAGTTGGTAGAGTAGTTGGAATAAACACTGTTAAATACCTAAATATTCAACAAATTATCCAGACTATAGATAATATTACTACAGATCTTCAAGGATCAAGCTCTACAAACAAGAGCCAAGGGTTTCCACAAAGTTTAGACTAAGATAGATTTAGATAATTTTAATCTAGTATTAAAATTCGACTGAATAGATTTCCAGTCGTAAACAAATTTATGATTTTCAAGTGCTCGCGAAAGCGCATAAATAGCACTTACTATTTTGTCGTGATCATAATTAAAAGCATCGCCTACTTCACGTACAGGATCATAATCTATAAACCCAAAACTTTCGGGTAAAACGGGTACGACATTAGGAACCATAATATCCATTAAATCATCATCTAATGATTCCGATCCAACAAACAATATATCTGCATCCGTAATATCTGAAACAATATGTAGTGGTAATTGAGAAAGCATTTTTTGCATTTCAAATGTAACACCAACCATGTAAACTTTTGCAATTTTCAATTTTCTTTTTTTTAAATTTATCATAATATAGTAGCAAAATTTTGACGAAAAATCCAATGAATAATCTACTTCTTATTGACGGAACCGCATTAGTATTTCGCGGCTTTTATGCTATCCCACCGTTAAAAAGCTCAAACCAAACACCTACAAATGCAGTTTTAGGTTTTTTTAATATTTTAATTCAGTTGTTAAAACAAGAACAACCTGAATACTTTGCAATTTGTTTTGACCGAGGTGAAATCACACACAGAAAACAAGAATACACTGAATACAAAGCAAATAGAAGTAAGGCACCAGACGAGCTATACCAACAAATTGTAATAGTTCAAGAATTATTACAAAAAGCAAATCTTAATTACCTGGACTCTCCAGGCTACGAAGCAGACGATATAATTGCAACTCTTTGCAAAGCTCCAAATATGTTCAAGAAAATATATTCATCTGACTTTGATTTGATGCAACTTATAAACGAGTCAACCATTGTCTTAAAGCCATCTAAAGGCCCAAAAAAATATGATGAATATGACACCGAAAGATTTATTGAAAAGTACCAAATTCAACCAGCGCAAGTAGCAGACTACAAAGGTTTATCTGGAGACTCCTCTGATAACCTTCCAGGGGTTCCAGGTGTGGGACCAAAAACTGCAGTAAAACTAATTCACGAATATAAAAACTTAGAAAGTATTATTAATAATGCAGAAAATATAAAAGGAGCCTTAGGAAAAAAAATTCAAGACAACAAACATTTAGCAGAACTTTCAAAAAAACTTGCAACTTTAGATTCCAATGTGCCAAATGTAGAAGTTTCAACATTAGATTGTAACAATATAAATTACCAAGAATTAATCTTAGGGTTTCAAGAGCTAGAACTTAACACCCTTCCTGCAAAACTAATGAGTTTAAAAAAATTACTTGATCAAAATATAGTAATCGAAAATCAACAAAGCCTGTTTTAAATAAAAACTTGAATATAAAGGCAATAACTATCCACAAAAAGCAGAATCTGACAAATAAAAAATTTAAGTGAATCAAACTGTTGTGAATTTTGGGTTTTTGTCTATCCAAAAAACAAAAAAACGTATAAAAAAATGCATCAATGGCTATTCAAAAGCATTTGACTATACAAGAATCAATTGCGTTAAGGTATTATGTATAGTAACTTAAAGTTACTATTAAAATCGTAAGATATGTCTAAAGGTAAAATTATTGCCAGCCTTGACGTAGGCAGCCACAAAATACGTACAATTGTAGGTGTAGTAGACGAACAAACTAATCAAATTCAAATCCTTGGAATAGGCTTCTCACCTTCTGAGGGTATTAGAAAAAGCATGATAGTAGATATAGAAGAAGCTGTTAGAAGTATCTCATCTGCACTTGAAGACGCTGAAAGAATGGCAGGAGAGCCGATTAACCAAGTCTTCCTAGGAATGGGAGGTCATCACTTAGAATCAACTAATTCTAAAGGGGTTATTGCAATTTCACACCCAAGCGGAGAGATTATGGATGAAGATATAGATCGCTCACTAGAAGCTGCACAAGCTATGGCTATTCCAAACAACAGAAGAATTTTAAGAATAATTCCAAAAACTTTCTCAGTAGATGAACAAACTGGTATTAAATACCCAGTCGGTATGACAGGTATTAGACTAGAAGTAGATGCCCATATTGTAACTGGATTAACTCCAGCAGTAAAAAACTTAGAAAAATCAGTACTACACAGTGGTGTAGATATTTCGGACATTATCCCAAACACTCTCGCCTCTTCAGAAGCAATTTTGAGTAAACGACAAAAAGAACTTGGTGTGGTTGTGGTAGATATCGGTTGCGGTTCTACAAATATAGCTGTTTACGAAGAAGGAACAATTCTACATTCACAAGTAATTCCAATTGGTGGAGAAAATGTTACAAACGATGTAGCTATTGGTCTTAAAACAAGTATTGAAACAGCAGAAAAAATAAAAATTGAATACGGCACAACAAATCCAGAAAATATAGATTCAAAAGAACAAATCGACTTATCATTAATTAGTAAAATCGACCTTCAACAGGTTAACCGAAAGACATTATGCCAAATTATGGAAGCTCGTTATATCGAGGTTTTCAACATGGTACTTAAAGCGCTAGAAGATATTGGACGTGACGGAATGCTACCAGCAGGAGTTGTCTTAACGGGTGGAGCTGTAAAAGTTCCAGGTCTAGTTGATATGGCTCGTGAAAAACTAAAATTACCTGTACAAATTGGTATCCCTCAAGGTTTCGAAGGCTTAACAGATAAGGTAGAGGACACATCTTATTCAACAGCACTCGGACTACTCATTTGGGCTAGTAGATATCAGGGACAAGGAGTGAACATGAACTTTGACTTATCAAAGATTGACTTTTCACGTGTAACTGATACATTTAAATCCTGGTTCAAAAACTTAATGCCATAAATTAATTCTTGAATGACAATGACAAACAAAAAAAACCCTACTACAAATCCAGAAGAAACTCTTAAAAAGTTATTTTCAGGTAGCAAACCTGCAGCAAAAAATGTTGAGGTAGCTCCAGAAATGTCTCCAGTTGCACATATTAAAGTGTTTGGAGTTGGTGGTGGTGGATCCAACGCGGTTAACCGAATGATTAAGGCACACCTACAAGGCGTGGAATTTGTGGCAATTAATACAGATGCACAAGCATTACATTACTCGGATGCAGATAATAAAATAAATATTGGTAAATCGACTACTCGTGGTCTTGGAGCTGGATCAGATCCAAATCGAGGTAAACAATCAGCCGAAGAAAGTTCAGAAGATATCAAAGCTCAATTAGAAGGAGTAGACATGGTATTTATCACATGTGGACTTGGAGGTGGAACAGGTACAGGTGCCGCACCAGTAGTTGCAGATATAGCCAAAGAAATGGGAATTTTAACAGTTGGTGTAGTAACAAAACCATTTACATTCGAAGGACCAAGACGTAAAAACCAAGCAGAAGATGGCCTACTTGCTCTAAAAGAAAAAGTCGACACTCTTATTACAATTCCTAATGATAGAATTCTTTCTATTATAGACAAAAAAACTCCAATTACAGAAGCCTTCACCGTTGTAGATGACGTACTCAGACAAGGTGTCCAAGGTATTTCCGACCTTATCACCGTACATGGTATGATCAATGTGGATTTCGCCGATGTAAAAACGGTTATGGAAGATGCAGGTTCTGCACTTATGGGTATTGGTTACGGATCTGGCGAAGACAGAGCCGTAGAAGCAGCCAAAGCTGCAGTACAATCACCTCTTCTAGAAATGGATATTGAAGGTGCTAAAGGTATTCTATTCAACATTACAGGTGGATCAGATTTATCAATGTTCGAAGTAGACGAAGCTGCAAGAATTATCACAGAAGCAGCAGATCCAGATGCAACAATTATCTTTGGTTCTGTTATTAACGAAAATTACACTGGTGAAATCAAAATCACAGTAGTGGCTACAGGGTTCGACGAAGTTGCTAAAAAAAGAAAAATCGCTGAAAGATTAGCAAATCAAGAAAAAATGCAAAGAGCTCAATCTAATACAGATCAATCACCTGCAGAATCATCTGAAAAACTTATTAGCTTTCCACAAAGCGCTCCACAAGGAGTTCAAGAAACGGAAAATGAATTAGATATTCCAGCATTTGTAAGACTAAACCTAAGAAATCGAAACAAATAACCTCTAACTAACTAGAGGTTTTTTTTAATAAACTGACTATACAAATATGGATCATAAAGATTACGTATTAGAAACAGAAAATTTTTTTTGTGATCAGAACTTGCAAAAGGCTCTTAAAAAATCGGGGAAAATTGTAGCTGCATATAATAATAAACATGGAAGTTTTTTAATATATCATTTATTCAAAAACTTTACGATTGTTTATACCAATGCACAAACAACTAAAAAAGTTAAAAAGTACCTAAATAAACTAGCAAACAAATACAACTCTATTTATGCAATAACTGAAAACATGCAAGAAGTAGAGAGTTTTAATAAACAAAGTTTCAAAGAGTTTATACCTCGAGCTACACGCAAAATATTGCTCTCTCAGACACAAGAACAGATTCTAGCAGACATGCATTCAAAAGGAAGGTACAACGCACGTCTAGCAGAAAAAAAAGGCCTCAAAGTAACTAGCTTGGTCAATTTGGATGACTTCTATACTCTCCTTAAAAAAACAGCATCAAGAGATAATTTTCATATAAACAACGTGGAATACTTCAAAGAACTGTTTAACAATATTCCAAAAAAACAAATACATTATTACGGTATCTACTTTGAAAATAAACTCATTGCAGCAAGCATAGTTTTAGACCACAAAAAAACTGCATATTATTTCTATGGAGCAAGCGACCATTCATATAGAAATTTAATGGCACCATACTTAATTCAACACACAGCAATTTTCGATGCAAAAAAAAGAGGTATGCAATATTATGATTTTCTTGGTGTTAGCCCATACTCACCTCACCCACTTGATAAAGTTTCTGATTTTAAAAGAAAATTTGGAGGCAAAATTTATCACTTTGAACAAAACAAAATAACAGTGTTTAAACCACTTTTATTTACACTTCTAATAATCAGAAAAACACTCAAGAAAGCGTTTACAAAAAAAGCTCTTTAAAGAATCAAAGAGTCAGCTAGTCGATCCAAAAATAACACACCGTTTATATGATCTAACTCGTGTAAAAATACACGCGCATCTAAATCAAGTAAGCGCATTTGATGTTTTTCGCCTTTTACATCATAGAACGATACAATAACTTCATTTGGACGGTAAACATTACCAAACTTACCAGGTAAACTTAAACAGCCTTCTTCGCCAATAGTTTGATCCTCAGAAGCAAAAATAACTTCAGGATTAATTGCCTCACGCACAACTTGGTTTTTAGTACCATAATCCATAATGAAAATGAAGGCACGTATATCCAAACCAACTTGAGGAGCAGCTATACCAAGACCTTTTGCTTTCTTAAGAGTCTGTTTCATATCAGAAATTATCCCTTTAATCTCTGAATCAAAATCTTCCACAGGTTTACACATTACACGTAAAATAGGGTTATCTTTACCTTTTACAATATCTAGTACTGTCATAATGATTTAATTTTATCTATATATGCTTCTACATCAAACTTACGTTTGCAGCCATTGTAATTCATATATCTAATTTTTCCAAATATCGGGCGTTCAAACCAAGCTCTGTCATGTACACCGCATATCGACCATGCAACACCTGTGTATCCATTACTATCACGACCATCTAATTCAAACTTATTATTTAAAGTAATTGCTATCTCAAAAGCTTGGGCTGGAGATTCAGTCCACTCAAGAATTTTTTTAGCCCAATACATTCGCATAAAACCATGCATTTTACCAGTTTTCACCATTTCTTTTTGTGCCGCATTCCATAAAGGGTCGTGAGTTAAACCTTTTTCAAAATCATCATAATCATATAAATACTCTCGTTTATCTTTGGTATGTTCAGTAAGTGTTTTTTTAGCCCAATCCCATGCACAGTCTATTGTGTCATAATTAGGAGAAAAGTAACAAAAGTTATCAGCAAGCTCGCGACGCACAACTATTTCTTCGATAAAAACTTCTTTAAAATTTTCTGGTAGGTCAGAATGTTGAACATCTAAAACACACCGTTGGCTTGAAATATGACCAAAGTGCAAATAGGGTGAAAGATTAGAAATAGCATCTTTATTAGGATCGTTTCTGTCGGTATCATAAGATACTAACTTATGATTTATAAAATCTAATAAAGTCTTTTTAGCAGCTAATTCACCTGGAATAAAGGTGTTAACAGGTAATACGGATTTATCAAGTAAAATACTATCTAAAACGTGTTGTACATTAAAATTTTCATAAAATTTATCTTCAGAAATTTTAGGTAAATCACTATTTAAATTAGGAAATTCATCTAAAAATTCCAAGAGATTTTTATGGATTTTTGGACGTATTGTGCGAGCTCCAAATTCTAATTTATCAGAAGCTACAAAACACGGAACAATATTTCTAGCATCTACCTCAAAAAGTGGTACTGACAATTTACTAGCTAAGGTTTCTCTCCAACTTCTTGGCAATTTAAGTGGTGAAAAATCAGTAAAAACTGCCGAAGCATCTATTTGATCAACCAATTTAGTAACTCCAATAACAGGATCTACTATCTCAAGTTTACAAGCAAAATTGAATTTAAAGGCTTCATTAAAAGATTCATGTAAACCTTTAATCATAAAGTCATATGTACGCAAATTAGCACCCATAAATTCATCTGGAATAGCATAATAAATAACTAACGGAACATTTGATTTTTGTGCAGTTTTATAAGCTGCAATCAAGGCCCAATTATCATTTATCCTGCGCTCCCTATCCATCCAATATACAACAGGTCCAGTTGAATCAATAGAATGATTATTAAGTTTTCTTATTCGTTTTTTATTCATACTATTTTTTTATTCCAGCGATTTTTCTACATTTTTTAGAACAGTACTTAACCTGGTCCCAAATCCCACGGCTCTCCCAAGTTTTACGATTTTCAAAAGGACGATTACATATGGGGCAAATTTTTGATTCTCGCATATACAATTAATATTTACTATATATTAAGAGTTTTTTCAGCCTTTTTCCAGAATTTAAAAAAACTAGAGTCATAACCAATAATATCTGGGAAAAGTTTTCCTTTTGGTAACTTGTCACACTGCCAATCTTTAACAAGTGGATACATTTGTGTTACAAATTCTGTATTTGGTGATTTGATTTTAAGATCGTCAAAGTTCATTACTAAAACTTCTATACCAGAAATATTTTTAGCCAACTCTAAAATAAATTGCATTCGCATAGTGCTGACTGGAAATCTATCAAAAACACGTGGTTCGATTAATAAAATACGTTTAGAATCAGAGTTCTGCATCCATTCTGGATCTAACATCCAAGGATGATAAAGTAATACCTGAGTAGGCAAATTATCAAAGTCTATAGCATCGGATTTTGGATATTCGGTTTTAAGTTCCAATGTAGATTCAATAAAAAGATGCTCTGGCATAGGAGTAGAAAACAAATCTGAATACTCTTTATCAACAAAGGTATCTTTTTGTTGAACCTTAGAGTACTTATTTAAATTATTTTGATTAAACAAATACTTTTTACTACTAAAGCATCCCGATACCCACTGCCAAGAAAGCATATTAGAGGCTAAATCACCGTCTAGCAAATGGTAGTACATCCATTTAGCATTCTCTAACCAATAAAATTGTCCAAAATTACAAACAAGTCCAGCAGTCCACATACGTGCATGATTATGCATGTAGCCAGTCTCTGTTAGTAAACGTAATTGTTCATCTATTGCGAGTAAACCAGATCGAGCATCTACCATAGATTTAGAGAGACCATAACTTTTTACGTCCTCTTGCGGACGTTTTATATCTCTAAAAATATCATCATTTAACTCCATCCAAACATTATGAAAATATTCTCTCCAAGCCATTTGAAAAACAAATGCCTTTAATTGATAAGGTTTAAATTTAGTTTTTAAAACCTCCATTACCTTAACAGGACTTAAAGCACCGTGAGTAATATATGCAGATAAATGCGTAACCTGACCATCTAAATAGTTACGTGTTTTACCATACCTAGTTATATCTACAGAATCGAGATACTCTAATATTTTTTCGTGATGTGTTTCTAATTTATACATAGTAACTATATTTTAATTAATTTTAATTCATTTAAGCAAGTTGTATATCTGGGTGATTTAGAATCTTTACGCATTTGCCAATCACTACCTCCTAAACAGGCTGCCATAGATATACATGCACGACCGAAAGTTTTATTTATTTTATCAACAGAATTCATAATTTTAGAACCCTTATTTTTACGAGCAGATAAAGACTTATCAAACATATTTGTCTGCAACATTCCAACTTGAGAAATCTGTGAGGCAAAAACACCTATTTTTTTATAACGGACACCAAAAACAAAAATTTCTTCCAAAGCTTTTTTTGCATATTTAATTAGCTCCGAAGTATTACTAGATGAACTATCCAAAACCACACAATGAGTATTACTGTAGTACTGCTCATTTTTCGCAAAACGATTACTCTGCACAAAAACACCAATCACAGCACACTCAGAATTTTGACTACGCAACTTTTCTGCAAGTCTAGTTGTATAGTTACTTAAAGCGACAGCTAAATCAGATTTTCTAGTAACTGGACTACCAAAAGATTTAGAACTAACTATGTTTTTTTTGGGATCGGCTAGTAACTCTAAATCCAAACATGATTGACCACACAATTCTTGATAAGTCTTAAGTCCAACAATAGTCATTTTAGAACGAATCCAAGTTGGTGCTTGCTTAGTAAATAACAAAGCGTTACTAACCCCGTAAGAACGTAACATGGCAGAATACTTACGACCCACACCCCAAATTTCTTCTACTGGCAGCCTCTCTAGATACCTCTCTAAACTCTGCTTAGACTCAGAAACTAAGTTTAAAAAACCATGAAAACGCCTATCTTTTTTAACAAAATAATTAGCAACCTTAGCCAATGTTTTAGTTTTAGCTATACCAATTGATACTTTTATACCAAGCCACTTAAAAACAGTTTCACGAATTTTTAAAACATAAGCATCCAATTTAGAGGGTGCTATATGAGACAAATCCAAAAAAGCTTCATCGACTGAATAAACCTCTAATTTATTTGCAAATAAACGTAAAATACTCATAACTCTGTTAGAAATATCACCATACAAAGCAAAGTTAGAAGAAAAAACAGCTACATTGTTTTGAGTCATAAGAGATTTATATTTAAAATACGGAGCTCCCATAGGAATACCCAATTGCTTAGCCTCTAATGAACGAGCTATTACACAGCCATCATTATTAGACAACACAACGACAGGCTTTTTTAATAAATCTGGGCGAAAAATTCGCTCACAAGAAGCATAAAAATTATTACAATCAACTAAAGCTATAACTGACATAATCCTAAATTAAACTTTATGAATAACAGTAGTCACAACACCCCATACCATAAACTCTTCTAACTCGGTAACATCCAACGGTTTATATTTTTTGTTTTCTGGATATAAATATGTACGGCCACGTATCTTAACAAAACGCTTAACTGTAAATTCGCCCTCGACCATAGCCACAATTATATTTCCGTGTTTGGCAGTTAAAGAACGATCTACAACAAGCATATCACCAGTAAAAATGCCTGCACCAAGCATAGAATCACCATCTACTTTCACAAAAAAAGTAGCAGTTTTGTTAGTAACAAGCACATCGTTTAAATCGATATAACTTTCTAAATAGTCATCGGCTGGAGATGGAAAACCAGCCTGAACCAAAGCACCAAATAAAGGTACTCGAGAAACAGAAGTATCATTACTACTCACAGTTACAGAAGACTTAGGTTTAGAAAATTTAAACATAACTCACATTTTTATATACAAAGTGAGTATACACTCACCATAAAATATTTGCAATATAAAAATATAAAAACTAAGAGTTTTGCTTAGAAACAAGCATTAATTCAGAAGCTTTACGCATAGTCTCTGCAACCATGGTAATTTCTATTCCAACATCTCTTAAAAATAAATTTCTATGAAACACAGACAAATCAGAAACTAATAAGTATTCAGAAGAAAAAGCCTTACTTAAATAACATTCACGCTCTTTAATAAAAAAAGATAAATGCATTAAATTATCATTAGAATCTAAGTATCTAAAAATAAGCGAATTTGGAACTGGTTTAAAAAACTCAACAACAGAGTCAGTCATAGGTAATAAATTAGTTGCTGATAAGTCATAGTTAAAATAAAAACTTTTAGAAACAACTCTACTAGAAAAACGCCACACTACATTTGTAGCAGTAACAAATTCAGAGTCTATAGCAACAAAATTGACATCTCCATGAGAGGAAGAAAAAATAGTATGATCACACTCAAATTCAGAAGCTAAATTCATAGGGGAAGACATAAACAAACATGGATCGAAAAAAAACAACTGCCCACACTCCCCAACAGACAAAAGAGCATGATGAAAACCTCCAAGTCCAACAACACAATATACCTTGTGATGAGTAGACTTTAATATATCTGCAGCTAAACAAGATTTATAGATACAGTTACCACCAAGAAACGAACGAAAATCATCAACTCCTAAAAAGCGATTTAAATTAAAATCGAAACCATCAAAAAAATGTATAAAATTATTAAATGGCACTCTGGAAACAGACTCTATATTAGAATTTAGCTTAGAAAAATTAGGATTTTTATACTGCATCTTTACGACTCCAAATTAAACTAGCATCCTGAACAATCTCATGTGAATTAGAAAAAAATTGACGAATTTCATTTTCGGAAATATCTAATGAAGACTCCATTTCAGAAATTAAAGTCTTAACATGTGTAGATTTAGAATCTAAATAGTATACCTTCGATGTAAAATGAGGAATTAAAACAATTTTACCGGAAAAAGACATGTACTGGACTCTATACAAGAACCCATCTTCCTTATTTAAAAACCTCAAAAATAATGAATCTGGTTTACCTCTGTGCCTATCTGCAACATCCATTCTTGGAAAATACAAATCAGAATTTTCAAAGCTAAAGTTATAAGAATAATCGTAAGACCCAACAGGAGTTTCTAACTCCCAATTAACAGAAAAGTTAGATGTTGTACCAAATAAACTAACAGAAGAGTAAAAAATTGCAGGAAAGTCACACGGGTTAATACAGTCATGATCAATTTCGTCCATTAATAAATTATCATTAATAAATTCTGGAGTAGACATCATTAGTGATGGATCGAAAAAAAACTTTTCACCATCTTGATTAGTAATCAAACAAGCACGGTGGGTTTTTGCAGCAATAAGAGTTAGTACGGACATACCAAAATTCCTAGAAAATCCAGCAACATCAAAACACTTTGCAATACAATTACCACCAAAACGCGGATCCATCAACTCACCAACTGCTTGATAAGCTCCACTTAAGTTATTAAGAGGCTTTGCGGATACATCTTGCAAAGATTCAACAAATTCTAAATTCAAGATATGTGATTTAAATACCGCAAAACAATATCAGAAAAAACAAACATGTCAAGAGCATGCAACAAATCTCTACAATCTACGAAATCGATTAAAATCGTTCAATAACAATTTCGAATCAAAACAAATTTTTCGAAAATCATCAAAACTTAAACCTAAAGATTCTTGAAATTGATTACAAAAATTAGCATCTATCTCACAGCGATAACTACTAGATGGATAAGGATGGAAAGTCCAAAACCATTCCTGCTTGGCGTGTTTATAGCACACAGTATTCAAAAAACCAGTCGATAAATTAACAAAACGCAAAAAAAACATTTCTGAAGAGTTTCTAGTTAGTTCAAAATGATAATCATTTAAAACTCTAGAAAATGGATTGAGAATATCAAACTCAAAATAAGAACGCGATACTTGTAAATTTGGTAAATCTAAATTCCATGCAACATTTAAACAATTAAGTTTTTTACGACTCAACTCCACACGACCAGACACACCAAAGTCCAAGCCAGTCATTGCAAAATCAGCCTCAGCAAAGACAGAATCTTGCATAATTAAACAAGGATCAAAAAATTTTTCTCCATCTATTAAAGCCGCAACGTGAGTACCATTAATAACCTGTAACATTTCAATTTTTTGCTCAAAAGACTCACGCAATAAATTTACAAGATATAAACAATTACCACCTAATGCTTCGGGAAAGTCATTTTCATAACCAAAATAGCTCCAGTACTGGCGAAAATTGTTAATTGGTGATATAATAGATTTACAAATAGAAAAACTCACTGATAGTTTATTGTTATACAATATATTAAACATATTACACAAAAAAACAACCAGAGTTTGACTCTTTTATAAGAATATAGTACAATTATATGATTTGTAATTAAATAAAAATAAATAACCCCCTTAATTATGAATAATAGAAGTCCAGAGGTTTCAATAGAAACAACTCAAGAAGATGCACAAGCTCTTGGGAGAGAACAACTAGCTAGCCTAAGACAAGAACTGTCAGAAGGTAACGTAGAAAGGTTTGATGATGTTTTAGCAAATCTAAGAAATCAAGCAGATGGAAGTGTAGCAGAAGCACAACAATACTTAATTCGAAATGATCACTTAGTAAAACAACTAAGAGTATCAGCTGATATAACAAGCGAACTTACAAGATTAAATGAAGACTTTGCAGCTGCATTAACAAATTTGAAAACAAAACAAAGTGCAACTCCACCAGCACAGACAATGTCAAGTCCAACCCAAGTATTAGTAAATGCACCAGTTTTAACACAAGATGATATAAACACATTTAATCAACAAAAAGAACAATATGTTGAAGGGGTTAAACAAATTGTAGAACAAATAATGACTGCTCGAGCCGAAGAAAGTAAAAACAGACTAAAAGTTACAAAAGAAAAACAAGCAGAGGCAAATAGACAAGAGTTAGAATTAAGAAAACAACACAAAGCAGAAAAAATTAAACTCAATGCACTTAACACAGAACTCACAAATATAGGAAGACAAATAACAAGTTTACAAGCAAAAACCGATCGTACAGCAGCAGAAGAAACACTACTTGAGGAATACACAACTTTACAAGAAGAGCTTACTAATGATAAAGAGCCAAACGAAGCAATAGTAAAATTATTACAAGCCCAACACCAAGAAAAAATAGTATTACAAGCAAACACAGCTATTGAATTAGCAAAACAAACAGTAATAAACAATGTTGATAAAGCAAACTTAAAAACAGTTAAAAGAGGTGGTACAGAAATCAAACAACATAAAGAGGCTGCCCAGTTCGACTCTTCAATAAACTTAGGTTTCACAGAACAAAAAGGTAACTTACAAAGAACAGTTACGAGAGCCGAAAAACAAGCCTTAAACGCAGATTACCAAAATGCCAAACGAGCTTGGCGAACAGAATTACAAAGATATACTACAGATCTCTCAGATTTACAGGCTGACAATTCATTTGATCAATTTTTAAACTTTCAATTAGCAGATGTTGATATGTCAACAATAGAAACATATTTAGATGCATACGAGGCAGAGCAAGCAAACCTTAACCAATTAACTACTGAATATGTAAGAGAAAGACTAAACAGCAGACTTTCTGATTCAGAAAAATACACTGCTCAAGGTGTTCAACTAGTAGCAAATGCTCTATTAAACAGCTCAGCACAAACAATAGATAGCATCGAAGGATTATCAGATAATCCAGAGAACAATATTAACCTAGAAAATGAAGGACGAATAGATTTTGGCCTTGGTGTATTTGGTAGCATGAGAGTACCAGAAAACATTGGGGACCAAGGTTTAGCTACAAGAGCATTTAAGAATGGTCAGTTAGTAAACACTAGTCGCACACCAAATTTAAAAGCAAACGACGAAATAGTTTTTGACTTCGTACACGAACCAGTAACAGTAAACACACAAATTGATGGTGAAAACCATACATACGCTAGAGTTAGAAGTATTAACGGAAGAATGGTAAGTGGCCAAAATTTATATGTTTCTACAAGACACTTAAGACAAGACCTTGATAGAGGACAATACCAAGAGTCACTACAAACCTCCGCGCAAGAAACTATCGAACAAGCACAAACAGAAATCAACACCATTACAAGGTTCTACAATTCTCAAGAATTAGAGGATTACGTAATATTAATGTCAGCACAATCAATGCCAGATTTAGGAAACGTTAGTCAGTTCATACAAAACGCAATACCAGCACATTTGGCAATCAAAGAAACTCACGCTGATAATGTTGATGTTTTAGAGTCCATTGAAGGTGATCTAAATCAAATTAAATCTAATCCAGAAGAATCAGCATCACATACTATTGCACAAGTAGAATTAGACAAAATTACACAGTTAAAAAGAACTGATATAACAACACTTAACGATTTAATTTCTGAAAATGAAACTTATCTTGATCAACTCAGAAGAGCAGAAACTTTCAAAACTGCACTCGATGCTATTGCAAAACCAACAGAAATAACTCGCAAAGTTACAGGCGATGTCTATGATCTGATGAGTCTTCCTGGTGCAGAAGATTATGACATTAGTGAACTACCTGGAAAAAGTGAAACAGAAACTTTACAGGCTTACCGAGACCAATTGTCATTTTTAGGTGTTCATTTAGCATTTAGAAATGGTCAATCCATTCTTACCGATAATGAACGCTATGCGAACGCTGTAAAAGCTCTACCAAGCTTTGAAGAAGTATACGACACCTTTCCTGATTTTAGAAATAGAATAGACTCACAGAATACACTTATAGAAAATTTAAAAACGAATTTAACAAGTGTTACAAATGAACAAAACATGATAAGAGAAAACATAGAACTTGTAAGATCAAGTTATCATTTACATAAACTGGGTCTAACACCAACCGAAGCTATGATCACAGCACTAAGCGACAATGAAATGACTAACTCTTCAGAAAACACAATAAAACTACGTGGAGCCACATTAGATCTTTCTAAAGTACCAGCAAATCGAGTAAACAGCTCTATCATTAATGATACTACAATATACATAGAATGGAACAATGGATATGTAGAAGATGCAGAAATTCACTTAATAAAATCCAATAACAACTGGATAGCAGGAGGTGATCATGATGATGAAACCAATATCGTAACCTTCTAATAACATCACCCAAAACATCCACTTCCTAAAAAGCCACGATAGGCCGATAACGGAGATGGATGTGGAGTAACCACAACATTATGCCTTGATCCATCGATCAAGGCTTTTTTTGTCTCTGCAAATTTACCCCAAAGTAAAAACTTCACACCAGATTTATTATCTGAAATATATTTGATTACAAAATCAGTCCACTGGCTCCATCCCAATTTAGCATGCGACATTGGCTTGCCTGGCAGTACAGTTAAACTACTGTTTAAAAGCAAAAATCCAGAACGAGACAAAAAAGACAAGTCACCGTTATTCCAATCTACATTATAGCCGGCTGATTCGAGTTCTTTATATATATTTTTCAAACTTGGTGGCAATTTAACCCCAGGCGAGACAGAAAAAGCCAAACCATTTGCCTGTCCTTCTCCATGGTACGGGTCTTGCCCAACAATTACAGTATGGCAATCATCAAAACTACAGTCACCAAAAGCACGTAAAATAGATTCTCGCGGAGGATATACCACTTTAGCACCACAAGTCTCATAATTAGTAAAAGCCTGCTCTAAAGTTGAATTAAATAACTCTTGTGGCCAATCATATTCGCTCCCACGAAACTTAGCTTTTGTCATTTTTAGATCCGTTTACTATATCGTTCATTTTTTTATGAAAATTTTGCACCGCCTCTGATTCATCATGCATTTTTCGTAATTTCATTAATCCCCCTTTTAATTTTCCAACTAATTTTTCTTTATCCATTTTTATAAGTTTAAATTTTTAATAATTTTATTTTCTTTTAAATTATTCGCGTATTCTTGTTTTACAACTTCGGTTTTTTTATCATACAAACTCACCATCATATTCAACCTTGGATTCGATGCAAAAAAATCTCGATGTTTATTTATAAATCTCCAATATAAAGCGTCCCAAACTCCACACCAATCAGATTTAGAGTAATCACTCATTTTAAGTAAATAATTCGACCCAGAAATATATGGTTTGGTTGTTAGCAATCCTCCATCGGCATATTGGCTCATGGAGTATACATTTGGCACCATTACCCAATCATATGCGTCGATAAACATTTCCATAAACCACAAATAAATATCATCAGGATCAATTTCGAGCAAACACATTATATTCCCCAAAACCATCAATCTTTCTATATGATGACAATAAGCAAAGTCTAAAGATCTTTTAATAGAAACATCTACTGGCAACAAACCAGTTTCGGCTGTCCAAAATTCTTTTGGTAATTTATTTTTTGAATTAAAAAAGTTTTTATTACGAATATTCACACCTTCAATCACATACATTGCACGCATAAATTCGCGCCACCCCATTATTTGTCGAATAAACCCCTCTACAGATTCAATTGCCACCCCACGCTCAAAAAATACATCCAAAGCTCTTTTAATAATTTGCATTGGAGTAAGCAAACCAATATTTAAACACGAAGAAAGCATTGAGTGGTAAACAAAACTATACTCACGACTAATCGCATCTTCATATGGACCAAACAAATCAAATTTATATTCCAAAAAATATTCCAATAACTGATGAGCCTGCAAATGATTGGTTGGATAATTAAACTGCATTAATTCACCATAATTATCTGCAAAGTTTTTTTCTACATATTCTTTGGCTTCTCGCACATAGTCAGAATTTTCAAAACTCATGCTATTAACTGGCACATGTCCTTTTGGTAGCTTTTTACGATTACTTGTATCGAAAGTTAATTTACCACCAACAAAACTACCATCAGCTTCGATTAAAATATTATGCTTTTTTCGCATAGCTCTATAGAAACTTGTTTGGTTATAAGTTTTTTTATCTTTGAAAAATTCATCAAGACTTTCTTTCGACTCGATAAACATAGGTGTATCAAGAATCTCAAGTTTACAATCTAATCTTTTTGTCATTTTCTTTAAGCGTTTTTCGAGATCAAAATCGACCACATCAAAAACAGTAATTTCTTTAAGACCTTTCTGCTTAAAGCTACTCAAAAAACATTCCTTGGTGTATTCAATATATTTTTTATTATCAACTGGCATATTATCAAAATACTCACGCATAGAAGCCCTATGTAAAACCAATTTTTGCTTATGAAATTTACGAAAATATTTTTCGTCTCCAAAAAACAAACTATGTTCTATTAAAAAAACGCAATCAAAAGATTTCAAAAACTTAGCCTCGAGTGCAAAGAGCTGATTGGGAAATAAAATTAAAATTTTCATGAGCGCACAAATTTAAAATGATTACTAGTAGAGTTCTCTTTATCAAATCGATACCCATCTAAATCAAACTTTTGAATATCACTTAAATGTTCAATCCTACTACGAACAATCCAATCAGCCATAACCCCTCGTGCTTTTTTTGCATAGATTGCTACAATTTTTGGTTGACCATTTTTTATTTCATAAAAGTCCACATCTAACACATTTTGGCTAAGAGAAGAAAAATCAATCGCGTGACTATATTCCTTAGATGCCAAATTAACAACATCACCTCCTTCATTTTCCAAAAATTCTGTTAACTGATTACCCCAAAATTCATACAAGTTTTTTGCCATTCTTTCACCATCTTGTTGCACCGGTAATTTTGTCTTCATTTCGAGTCTATAAGCTTGAATAAAATCCAAAGGCTTTAAGACCCCATAAAAGCCTGAAATAATCCGAATTACCTTGTCTGCATACTCATAATCATCTACAGAATACTCTTGTAAATCAAATCCAGAATATACATCTCCTGTAAAAGCCTGTAAGCAAGCTCTAGAATTTTCATTGGTCATTTGCAATTGCATATTCACAAACCTTTCAAAATTTAATTCCGCAAGTTTTTCAGAAATAGACATAAGCTTCTCAATTTCTGGCACTGAATATGTTCTCAAATTTTCGAGTAAAACTTTAGATTGCTCAAAAAAATTTGGCTCTCGAACATCAAATTGGATTAATTCTCGATCGTAATCTTGAGACTTAGATGGCGACAATAAAACTCTTAACATTCTTCTTGGTTATATTTCTTTTTCGATTTTTTCTTTGCTCGTCTTTTCTTTTCACGTAGTTTATCAATTTTCGACATAGTTTTCGAGTTTTTTGGATCTAATTTCATCTCAACTTTTTCGATTAAAATCCTTAGAGCAGTTTTTAAGTTAGCTTCACGCTCACGATATTTTTGCATTTTCACACTTTCACCAGTCGGAGAATGCACCAAATACACACAGTTATTTGTTTTGTTTTTTTTCTGACCACCCTTACCAAAACCTTTAATAAACTGACATTCAAAATCGGATTCTTGTAATCCAAGTTTTTCGACAATTCGTAAAGTCTCTTTCTTAAGCAGCTCAAACATTTTATAATACACTTAACTTTCACCCAAACTATGACACAAGCGCTCAAACTTCTCAACATTCTTCTAATAACAATAATCCCACTTGGATTTTTAAATACAATTCAATCCCCTTTTGCTGGAGGTAAATTTGTTATTTTCCAATTTATCCTTGGAATATTTTTAACATGTTTTGCTATAGAAATTTTTGATAAAAAACAAGTTCAGTTCTACAAACCGCAAAACTCCAAACTTTTTAACTGTAGCATTCTTACACTTGCTCTTTGCCTTATTTACACACTCTTTTCGCAAACTCCAGTAATATCACTTTTTGGCAGCATCAATAGATTTATGGGCATGTACACTTATAGCTTAGTATTTCTAGTTTTCTTTCTAAATATATTTTTTATACCCAACACTTCAAAAAAAAGCATACAAAAAAAACTGCTAAAAAGCCTTATTATTACAGCAAATATTGCCGCACTATATGGAATTTTCCAAAGCTTTGGCGTTGAGTTCTTTTTTGCTAAATTCAACAGTAACCATTTCCATGGAAGAATTTTTTCACTCAGTGGGAACCCTTCATTTTTTGGTCAATTTTTAGCCATAAGTAGCTTATGCACACTCTTTTATAATAAAAAACATTGGTACTACAAAGCCTCTTTTATCCTACAATTTTCAGCATTAATTCTCACATCCACTCGAGCAAGTTTTATTGCTTTTATTTTAGGTTTAATAATAATGAATGTTAAAACACTCAAAAAACATTTTAAAAAATATTTAATT
>Ga0163109_10000854_pt1 | contig 24002 bp, 15 predicted proteins | sample CRUFie1St13metaG_FD_108704 | JGI IMG/M metagenome (GOLD analysis project Ga0163109, IMG submission 108704) | Marine microbial communities from the Costa Rica Dome - CRUD Field 142mm St13 metaG | ecosystem: Environmental > Aquatic > Marine > Oceanic > Photic zone | place: Costa Rica: the Eastern... | reverse complement strand
TTAGGATTAGGGGGCATGATTATTTACGGTCGGGGGCATTTAAATTTATTTATGGATTGGAAAAAACAAAGAAGAAATTTTTTAAATGATATTATAAATTAGCAGAAATAACAGATATAATAGATGAGACTGTAATTAATTTAATAACATCCGATCATAGAATACAAATAGGTGAACATAAATTTTGGGATTGGGAAGATGGAGATGAGAACTATACAAAAAAAAATTAAATTCAATGGACTGTGATTAAATAAATATTTTTATATTTATTTAATGGGGGAAAAAGAAGCCATAGATATGAGATACTAATGTAATATATGATAAATATTTTAGTATTTTAAAATAAAATTTATTAGATTTTTGTTTATACATGCCTATATATATAATTAATGGCGCAATTATTAAAAGATGAAATGAATAAACAAATTGATGATAATTTTTAAATGTAAAATGTTTTCTAAAATTGTAAGCTAAATATAATCCCATAAAAAGTAAAGCATTATAAACAAAAGTAGGTGTTGAATCAAAATTAGTAGATACTAAATAAAATAAAGGAAATACAAAAAATATATGAAAAAGTGAAATTTTTTGATGATAAGATAGTTTAATCATTATATTATTCTAATATAAAAAATTTATTTTCTGTAAATAATCTATGATAATTAATAAATAACTCGGTGAGTAATACGAACAAGTCGTATCGACAAAGTTAATTCGTAGATTCTAAAAGAATCAATTAAAATTCTTTGAATATTTGTAGATAATCTATGATTATCAATTAATTAACTTTGTTAATTTGTAGAAGTAGAAATCAATAATGTACGGTAATAGTAACATTATTGACATATATACTATATATATTTATAAAAAAATTCGACTGGGTGACAAATTACATAAAAAAATATTAATAATAATAAATAAAATGATAGTAATAATAATTTTAGGAACTGTAATAATGACAACTGTAATATACATACTATATAAATGTAAAAAGAGAGAAGATATTGTATTAAATTTTTTTGGTAACAAAAAAAGAAAAGGAGATATAAGTTATAATATTTTAACACATAGATAAGTATATAATAAAAATAAAATTTATATATTTGATTAAATGGTATATATAAATGAAGATATATGGAGGTATATTAAAAAATTTTTAATATATGAAAAAGAAAAATATAATAAGATAATTTTAAAAAGAAAAAGATTTGAGAAAATGAAAATAGCATTTAGTTTATCAATATATGAAGAGCTAATAAATAACAGAAGTAATGTAAAGATAGTAATTTTATCAAAAATAAGGAAAGAATTAAATAAATCAGAGTATGATGATATATTTGAGTTATGTAATATAATATTAAAAGTACGTACAAAAAAACTAATAAATCAATTATATTTTTTAATAAGTAAGAATAATAAATTATTGAATTACGACATGATTAGAAAATATAAATACTTAGTAATAGGTAATTTTTACAATTATAATAGTAAAGATATAATAAAAAAATTAAAGAAAAAAAATATAAATATAGATTGTAATAAATTTTTAGAAAGAGCGAATAATTTATTTTTAGAATATAATAATAAATGAGTTTAAAAAAATGAAATATAAGTTATAATAAATATATAATGAATAATGGACCAAATTTAATGAGTTTACTAATAATAGGAGGAGTAGCGGGTGCGAGTGTATTTGGATTATATCTTGGATATAAAGCAATATTTGATCAATTAGAATCAGATACTGAGATGGATGAAAGTGAGAAAGAAAAAAAAAAGGATAAATTATTAAGTGAGTTATTGAGTAGACTACCTGAGAAAGGTTTTGATGCAGAAAAGACGTTAAGCAGATATAAAAATAAGTTACCAAAAAGTGAAAGAACAAAATTAAGAGGTGATAAATACTCGAATAGTGATAAGAAATCAAATAGTGAAAAGAAATCAAAAAGTGAAAATAAAGAATCCGAAAAAAAAGAATCAATAAAAAAAGATTCAATAAAAAAAGAAAGTGATAAAGAAACAAAAAAGAAAGTAGGTGAGATAGAAGTGAATGTAAAAGAAAGTAAGGAAACATCAGATAAAATAGTAAATAATAATTTAGTAATAATAGAACAAGATGTACCAGAAGTAATGAATAAAAAAAAGGTGTTACCATATAATAAAGAAGTAGAGACTTTATTAGAATTACCAGATAATAATGGCGAACATGCAGAAGCATTAATGGATGATGAAACAATAAGAACTGTTGATAAAGCAAATTTAAAAAAGAAAAAGAGAACAAAAAAAAAGAGGAAAGATAAAAATTAATTAATAAATTTATTAGGTATATCTACTTTATATTTATTATAAAAAATTTTTACGTAAAATTGATTATTTTTAAGAAATTTTTTAATTTTTTTAAGAATATATGATTTAATTTTATCATGATTATTTTTAGATGTATAAGGTGTATCGTTTGTAAAAACAAGTATAGCATCATGATATTTAAGCGGATTAATAGAATATTGGTTAAGTGATTCATCACATTCATTAGAGTAATGATAATTAGTATCAATTAATTGTACATTATTATGTTTTATAAGTTGGATACCATAATTAATATTAGTACCTTTTAAAACTTTATTACATGCTAATTTTCCAGTGAGTATATCCATTCCAACAGAATAAAATTTATTTTTGAAATTTTTGTAAATAAAAGATCCAAAAGGACCATATGGAAATGCTTTTGATTTAATTTTAGACAGATGTGCTTGATGAGCAATAATACAAACCTTGGATTTTTTAGGTAATATTTTGTTCATATGCAAAGAGAAAATTTGATATGATAGTAATTCTCTATATTTATCATATTGTTGTGTATCACCATGTTTTTCATATCCAGTTTTATAAAAAGAGTATAATTTTTTAATAGTATTATCAGATATATTAAATATTTTTTTATAATAATTTAATGAATCTTTAATAATAGTATTTTTAATATGATGGTTTTTTCTAAATACAAATGGATTTTGACTATCAAATCCTAAGAAATATATTTTTCTAGATTTGTCAGCTGTATTATTATACTGTCTAGCCCATTTTATAAAATCTATAATATTATTTGATTTCCACATATAAAATAAATTTTGTACTAATATAATTGGATCAGAATTAATAATAGAATGTATATAAGCATTAACAATTGATGCATAAAATACATCAGTTTCAAAAAAAATAGTATTAAAATTAGATTGTTGAACTAATGATTTAAATAATTCTAATCTATATTTTGTAGGATAATCAACATAATGTGAATTTTCACCTAATCCAATTATACTAAATTGTGATAATTTATTAACAATTTGTTGCATTTATTATAATATAAATATTATTGATATTATTTATACATAAAAGTAATAATTATTAGGTAATTGTAATATGTATAACATGCATAATACATTATTTTATCTATTATAGTATATAAATTAATGAGTTACAATAAAGACAGATATGATCCGAGTTTTACAAATGATCCAACAATTGCAGCAATAGCAATTGCATTAAATAATGAAGTAAATTCTATAAAAGATGGTCCAACAGGTCCAGCAGGGCCTTTAGGTCCAGTAGGTCCACAAGGTATCCAAGGTTTAAAAGGTGAGAGAGGATTTGTAGGTAGTCAAGGTTTAACAGGAGCAACAGGAGTAAAAGGAGAGAAAGGTATTCAAGGTGCAATAGGTCCAGCAGGTGGACCAGTAGGACCAACAGGAGCAGTAGGTCAAAAAGGAGAAAAAGGTCAAAAAGGAATGACTGGTCAAATAGGAGCAACTGGCTCTCAAGGTATCCAAGGACAACAAGGAATACAAGGTTTGCAAGGACAAAAAGGAGAAGTAGGAGAAAAAGGAATGAAAGGTAGTAAAGGAGAGATAGGAGATAAAGGTCAAAAAGGAGAAATAGGTTTTACAGGACAAAAAGGAGAAAAAGGTGAGATAGGACAAAAAGGTGATAGAGGACAAAAAGGTGATTTAGGATTAGGAGCAACAGGTGCTAAAGGACAAAAAGGACAGAAAGGTGAAGCATCCACTGTTGCTGGACCAATAGGTTTAGCAGGAGCAACAGGATCAACAGGATTAAAAGGAAACAAAGGAGATAGATTTAGTATAGATTTTGTTGTAAATTCTGTAGCAGCATTAGGAAATTTATTTCCAGTTTTAGGTAATTTTGCAATTATAAATTCAAGTGTAAATGATCCTGATAATTCAAAATTATACGTATATGATGGTACAAACTGGCAATATCAAACAGATATGTCAGGTATTCAAGGAAATACTGGAGCTACAGGTGCAACAGGAGCTCAAGGTATTCAAGGTGTAACAGGAGCAACTGGTTTAAAAGGTGAGAAAGGTGATAATAGTTTTAATCAACAATTAAATACAACAAATAATGTAGAATTTTCAAAACTAACAGTAGATAATATAATATTAGATGAAAAAATTTATAAAAAAGAATCTTTAGCAGTAGAAGATGGTGATAGTTTAGTTATAGCAGCAGGATCAACAATAGCTGGGACAGCAAGTGATAGAAAAGGAGGTAATTTAGTTTTACAAGGAGGTAGAGGTAAAGGTAATGCAAGTGGAGGTAATATTCGTTTTGACATAACACAAGCTGAAGGTAATCCAGCAAATGGGCAAGTAATGAATCCATATGAGACTGCAATGATAATAACAAGTGAGAAAAAAGTAGGAATTGGTATATCAAATCCTACAGAATCATTAGAAATAAATGGAAAATTAAAAACAGGAGTATTAACTTTTCCAAACACTGATGGTAATTCAAATCAAATTTTAAAAACAGATGGAGCAGGAAATATAAGTTGGGGAGATTATGACTCAACATTATCAGACTTAAGCGATGTTGTAAAGAAAGGAACAGGTGCTTCACATAGTTATTATTTAGGAACAAATAATTTACATACTCAAGCACAAGGATTAAGAAATTATTCATTTGGAAATGAATCATTAAAATCAATAGATGCTGGATCACAAAATATAGGTATTGGTTCACAAGCAGGTATGAATATAACAAATGGTTCAGATAATATAACTATTGGTTATATGTCTGGAAATAAGATAACAACTGCAATAAGTAATACAGTCTTAGGTAGTCAAGGTGGTGTTAATACAACTGGATCCTATAATACATTGATAGGTAATGAAGCTGGAAATTTATCAACTGAAACAAATACACAAAAAAATGTTTATATAGGTTATCGTGCAGGTAAATCAAATACAGGTAGTAGTAATGTGTTTATTGGAAATGAAGCAGGGAATACTGCATCTTTTAATGGAGTAAGTAATAAATTAATAATTTCAAATTCATCAAGTACAACTCCTTTAATAGAGGGAGATTTTTCAAATGAAACAATAAAATTATCAGGAAATATAACAATAAACAAAGGAAATAATACAATTACATTTCCTTCATCAAGAGGTAGTAATGGTCAAATATTAAAAACAAATGGTTCTGGAGTTTTATCATGGGTTGATGAATCAGGTATTCATACATTTGGTATTAGTAATACAAATACAGTAAAAATAGATGATGCAAGTGTATCGTCAGGAGATTATGCAAAGTTCACCGCCAATGGATTACAAGGTAAATCAGTATCAGAATTAAAGACTGAATTAAATATTACTAAAGGAGATATTGGTTTAAGCAATGTAGAAAATACAGCTATAAGCACTTGGTCAGGATCAAGTAATTTAACAACAATAGGTACTTTAACATCCTTAGATATAGATAATATAAATATAGATGGTAATGATTTAACGTCAACAAATACAAATGGAGATATAAATATAACACCAAATGGAAATGGACATATAGTTTTAGATGGAATAAAATGGGTAACATCGGATGGAACAGCTGGACAAATTTTAGTAACAGATGGTTCTGGACATTTATCTTGGACTACAAATTCTGGTGGTGGTGGTGGTGCTTCGTCATTAAATGATTTATCAGATGTATCAGTAGTATCGAATGTAATAACATTTGGAAGTTCGGATACAACAGGTATTTTACCAGCAGATGATAATGGTGTAGATATTGGTTCAACTGCGAAAAGTTTTAAAGATGCACACATACAAGGAATAATTTATGCTAGTAAAATAAATAATGGTACAACTTTAACTTTACCAACATCTGATGGTACTAATGGACAAGTATTAAAAACAGATGGTTCTGGTAATTTATCATGGACTGCAAATTCAGGAAGTGGTGCAACATCTTTAAATGAATTAACAGATGTAAGTGTGTCATCAAATCAAATAACATTTGGTAGTGTAGATACAACAGGAATTTTACCAGCGGATGATAATGGAGTAGATTTAGGTTCATCTGCGAAAAGTTTTAAGGATGCACATATACAAGGAGTAGTATATGCAAGTACATTAAATAATGGCGTATCATTAACATTACCAACTAGTGATGGTACTAATGGACAAGTTTTAAAAACTGATGGATCAGGGAATTTAAGTTGGTCAACAAATTCTGGAGGTAGTACAATCACTGGTGCAGCAACAACAATTGACACAGAAGATTTAACAGTATCAAGAGCATTAATAAGTAATGCAAGTGGGAAAGTAGCAGTAAGTGCAGTAACAGATACAGAATTAGGTTACTTGGATGGCGTAACAAGTGCAATACAAACACAAATAGATTCAAAACAAGGTACATTAACTTTCAATGCTCCAAGTTCTAATAATTCAAATCCGTCAACATCAGCACAAATAAAAAGTGCATTAGATGGAAAACAAGATACATTAACATTTAATGCACCAAGTTCAAATAATGCAAATCCATCAACATCTGCTCAAATAAAAACAGCTTTGGATGGAAAACAAGATACTATAACTGGAGCTGCAACAACAATAGATACAGAAGATTTAACTGTATCAAGAGCATTAATAAGTAATGCAAGTGGTAAAGTAGCAGTAAGTGCAGTAACTGATACAGAATTAGGATATTTAGATGGTGTAACAAGTGCAATTCAAACACAAATAGACGGAAAACAAGTAACAATAACAGGTGCTGCAACAACAATAGATACAGAGAATCTAACAGCATCAAGAGCATTAATAAGTAATGCAAGTGGGAAAGTAGCAGTAAGTGCAGTAACAGATACGGAACTAGGATATTTAGATGGAGTAACAAGTGCAATTCAAACACAAATAGATTCAAAACAAGGTACTTTAACTTTCAATGCTCCGAGTTCAAATAATGCGAATCCATCAACATCAGCACAAATAAAGAGTGCATTAGATGGAAAACAAGATACATTAACATTTAATGCACCAAGTTCAAATAATTCGAATCCATCAACATCTGCTCAAATAAAAACAGCTTTAGATGGAAAACAAGATACAATAACAGGAGCTGCAACAACAATAGATACAGAAGATTTAACTGTATCAAGAGCATTAATAAGTAATGCAAGTGGTAAAGTAGCAGTAAGTGCAGTAACTGATACAGAATTAAGTTATTTAGATGGAGTAACAAGTTCAATCCAATCACAAATAGATAGTAAACAAGCAATTTTATCATTTAATGCACCGAGTTCAAATAATACAAATCCTTCAACATCTGCTCAAATAAAAGCAGCACTAGATACAAAAGCTTCCTTAACAAGTCCTGAATTTAGTGGTTTTGTAGGTTTTAAAAACGGAAATACATCCGGTGGATTAATAGCATTACATGAGAATTCAGATAATGGTACAAATTACGTAGGTTTAAAAGCTCCAGAAACTATAAATTCAAATGTAACTTTTACCTTACCTAGTTCAGATGGGACAAGTGGTCAGGTTTTAAGTACAAATGCATCTGGAGTATTATCATGGGTAAATAATTCAGGTGGAGGTGGTGGAGCATCATCATTAAATGATTTATCTGATGTAACAGTAGCATCAAATACAATTGTATTTGGAAGTGCGGATACAATAGGTATTTTACCAGCAGATGATAATGGAGTAGATTTAGGTTCAACAACTAATAGTTTTAAAAATGCTCATATTCAGGGAGTAATATATACAAGTACATTAAATAATGGAGCATCATTAACATTACCAACTTCTGATGGTACCTCAGGACAAGTCTTAAAAACAGATGGTTCTGGTAATTTAGGCTGGGTTTCAAATTCAGCAACATTAACTGGTGCTGGTTCAACTATAGATACAGAAGATTTAACTGCATCAAGAGCATTAATAAGTAACGCAAGTGGTAAAGTGGCAGTAAGTGCAGTAACTGATACAGAATTAGGATACTTAGATGGTGTAACAAGTGCAATCCAAACACAAATAGATTCAAAACAAGCATCCTTAACTTTTGGTATAGCAAATACAAATACAGTAAAAATAGATCATGCAAGTGTAGCAGACGATGATTACGCAAGATTTACATCAACTGGTCTAGAAGGACGTTCAGTAAGTGAAATGAAAACAGATTTATCTCTTAACAATGTAGAAAACACTGCATTAAGTACTTGGACAGGTTCAAGTAACGTAACAACCGTAGGTACATTAACATCATTACAGGTTGATTACATTAATATAAATGGTGGTTCAATTACTTCAACAAATACAAATGGAGATATAACAGTAACTCCAAATGGAACAGGAAAAATAGTGTTAGATGGATTATCATGGCCAACTACAGATGGGACAGCTAACTATGTTTTAAAAACAGATGGTTCGGGTAACTTATCTTGGGTAGCAAATGGTTCAGGAGGTGGTGCATCATCATTAAATGATTTATCTGATGTAACAGTATCATCAAATGTGATAACATTTGGAAGTGCGGATACTACAGGGATTTTACCTGCTGATGATAATGGTGTAGATTTGGGTTCAACTACAAAAAGTTTTAAGGATGCACATATACAAGGAATAGTATATGCAAGTACACTAAATAATGGAGCATCATTAACGTTACCAACTGCTGATGGTACCTCAGGACAAGTCTTAAAAACAGATGGTTCGGGTAATTTAGGTTGGGTATCAAATTCAGCAACATTAACTGGTGCCGGTTCAACTATAGATACAGAAGATTTAACTGTATCAAGAGCATTAATAAGTAATGCTAGTGGGAAAGTGGCAGTAAGTGCAGTAACTGATACTGAATTAAGTTATCTAGATGGTGTAACAAGTGCGATCCAAACGCAAATAGATTCAAAACAAGCATCATTAACATTTGGTATAGCAAATACAAATTCAGTGAAGGTAGATCATGCAAGTGTAGCAGACGATGATTATGCAAGATTTACAGCGAATGGTTTAGAAGGTAGATCTTTTACAGAAGTGAAAACAGATTTATCATTAGACAATGTAGAAAACACAGCATTAAGTACATGGACTGGGACAAGTAATATAACAACTATAGGTACATTAACATCGTTAGATGTAGATAATTTAAAATTAGATGGTAATGCAATTACTTCAACAGACACAAATGGAAATATAACAGTGACACCTAATGGTACAGGAAAAATTGTGTTAGATGGTTTATCTTGGCCAACTTCAGATGGAACAGCTAACTATGTATTAAAGACAGATGGTTCTGGAAACTTATCTTGGGTAGCCAATGGTTCAGGAGGTGGTGCATCATCATTAAATGATTTATCTGATGTAAGTGTAGCATCTAATGTAATAACATTTGGAAGTGCAGATACAACAGGTATATTACCAGCTGATGATAATGGAGTAGATTTAGGTTCAACTGCGAAAAGTTTCAAAGATGCACATATACAAGGAATAGTATATGCAAGTACATTAAATAATGGAGCATCATTAACGCTACCAACTGGTGATGGTACAAATGGACAAGTATTAAAAACAGATGGTTCTGGTAATTTAGGATGGGTATCAAATTCAGCAACATTATCTGGTGCAGGTTCTACTATAGATACAGAAGATTTAACTGCATCAAGAGCATTAATAAGTAATGCAAGTGGAAAAGTAGCAGTAAGTGCTGTAACAGATACAGAATTAGGTTATTTAGACGGTGTAACAAGTGCAATTCAAACACAAATAGATTCAAAACAAGCATCCTTAACATTTGGTATTGCAAACACAAATGCAGTAAAAATAGATCATGCAAGTGTAGCAGACAATGATTATGCAAAATTTACAGCAAATGGTCTAGAAGGACGTTCATTTACAGAAGTAAAAACAGATTTGTCTCTAAATAATGTAGAAAACACAGCATTAAGTACTTGGACTGGAACAAGTAATATAACAACTGTTGGTACATTAACAGGATTAACTGTAAATGGAGATGTAACAATATCAGATGGTACAAATGATTTAGACATTGCATCACATGATGGAACAAATGGTTTAAAATTAGGAGGAACTTTAGTGACAACAAGTGCAGCTGAATTAAATATATTAGATGGTAGTGCAACAACACAAGCATCTGTAACTCTTGCAGATGGAGATGGTGTAGTAATAAGTGATGGTGATGTAATGAAACAATGTCTTGTATCAGATTTTAAAACATATGTAGCAGATTTAACATTAACAACGGCAGCACAAACAAATATAACTTCTGTAGGAACATTAACATCATTAGATGTAGATAATATAAAAGTAGATGGAAATGCAATTACGTCAACAGATACAAATGGAAATATAACAATAACTCCTGATGGAACAGGTAAAATAGTGTTAGATGGTTTATCTTGGCCAACTGCAGATGGTACTGCTAATTATGTATTAAAGACAGATGGTTCTGGAAACTTATCATGGGTAGCAAATGGTTCTGGAGGTGGTGCATCATCTTTAAATGATCTATCTGATGTAACAGTAGCATCAAATGTAATAACATTTGGAAGTGCAGATACAACAGGTATTTTACCAGCAGATGATAATGGTGTAGATTTAGGGTCAACTGCAAAAAGTTTTAAAGATGCACATATACAAGGAGTAATATATGCAAGTACACTAAATAATGGAACATCATTAACGTTACCAACAACAGATGGTACTAATGGACAAGTTTTAAGTACAAATGGTTCTGGTGCATTATCATGGACTACAGCAACAGCAAGTGCTTTAGCAGCTGATAATTTAACAGAAGGTGATGCAACTATAGGAATAAATACAACATCAGGTAGTATAAATATAGGAACAAATACAACTGCATCAAACAATGTAAATATAGGAACAGGAGCAGTAGCAAGAACAGTAACTATTGGAAATAATACAGGTGCAAGTGGTGTAAATGTAACAGCAGGTACAGGAAATATAAATTTAGTATCGAACACTATTACTATGAGTGGGCATTTAATACCATCAACAAATGATAGTTTTGATATTGGTAGTGCGACTAATAAAATAAGAGATATATATGTATCAAGTAATTCCTTATGGATAGGGGATGATCATAAAATTCAAATATCAAATGGTAAAATGAAATTCAGAAAAAGAAAAAATAATATAGTACCAGCATCAATATCATCAGCAGGAGGTAATGAAGCAGCTGCTTTAGCATATGCAAGTAAAGGATCTTTATCAGCAATGACATTAGAAGATTGGGCAGCATATGGTAATACATTAAATGTTGCAGGTAGAGGTATTGGAAATGTAAGATTACAAGATATATTCGCAGATAATGCTGCTGATTATGCAGATGATTTTGAATCAGGAAAAGAATATGGTATTGGGGATACTAATGCATTACGAGTAGATGGAGCATCAACAGCAGGTGATTTTGCAAAATTTACAGCAAATGGTATCGTAAGTAAGACAACAGCAGAAGTAAAGAGTGATTTGTCATTAAATAATGTAGAAAATACAGCAATAAGTACTTGGGCAGGTTCAAGCAATTTAACAACTATAGGTACATTAACAGCATTACAAGTGGATAACATAAAAGTAGATGGTAATGCAATAACATCAACAGATACAAATGGTAATATAACAGTGACACCAAATGGAACAGGAAAAATAGTTTTGGATGGATTATCATGGCCAACTGCAGATGGAAGTAGTGATCAAGTATTAAAAACAGATGGTTCTGGAAACTTAAGTTGGGTATCAAATTCAGCAACATTAAGTGGAGCAGGTTCAACAATAGACACAGAGAATTTAACAGCATCTAGAGCTTTAATAAGTAATGATAATGGTAAAGTAGCAGTAAGTGCAGTAACAGATACAGAATTAGGTTATTTAGATGGTGTAACAAGTGCAATTCAAACACAATTAGATTCAAAAATAGGTTCTACAAATCCAACAATATCAGGTACAATAAGTGTTGATTCAATATCTGAAAGAAGTAGTGGTCACGGAGTAAAAGTAGATAGTGTGTTAATAAAAGATAATACAGTAACTGGTCATACAATTACTGCAACAAACTATAATTTAGGTTCAAGAAATGTAATTTCTGCAAGTGCTCAAGGTTCATTTACTGATATTGAATTAAAACATAATGGTACTGTAAGAGGATTAATGTATGGTGAAACTGGTAATATGGAACTAAGCGGAACATTATCAATTGATACAATAAATGAAAAAACATCGGCAAGTGGGGTAACTATTGATAATGTATTATTAAAAGATAATACTGTAACTGGTCATACAATTACTGCAACAAATTTTAATTTAGGTAATAGGAATATTGTATCAGCATCAGCACAAGGTAGTTTTAGTGATCTAGAACTGAAAAGTAATGGTACTACAGGGATATTAGCATATGGTCAAACAGGTAATATGGAATTAATAGGAACATTAAAAGTAGATACAATAAATGAAAATACAACAAATGGTAATATATCAATAGCAGCAAGTGGTTCTGGTAAAATAATAATAGATGGTTTATCATGGCCAACTGCAGACGGAACATCTGGACAAGTATTGAAGACAGATGGTTCAGGAAATCTTTCATGGGTATCAAATTCAGCAACACTAACTGGTGCTGGTTCAACTATAGATACAGAAGATTTAACTGTATCAAGAGCATTAATAAGTAACGCTAGTGGAAAAGTAGCAGTAAGTGCAGTAACAGATACAGAACTAAGTTATTTAGACGGCGTAACAAGTGCAATTCAAACACAAATAGATTCAAAACAAGCTTCATTAACTTTTGGTATTTCGAATACAAATGCAGTAAAAATAGATAATGCCTCTGTAGCTGATGATGATTATGCAAGATTTACAGCAAATGGTTTAGAAGGTAGATCATATACAGAAGTAAAAACAGATTTATCATTAAATAATGTAGAAAACACTGCGATAAGTACTTGGACTGGCTCAGGTAATATAGTAAATATAGGTTCAATAAACTTAGAAAAATTAGATCAAGTAAATTACACTGTAATAAGCGTTACTAAAACAGCATTACATCCTTATTATAATTCAGGTTCTAGTAAAGGATATAAAATAAATGGACAAGAAGCAGCGATATTAATGTTTGTACCTGGAAAAACTTATAGATTTGATATGTCAGATAATTCAAATTTAACTCATCCATTAAGATTTTATTTAGATGTTGACAAAAATACACAATATACAACAAATGTGACAGAATCAGGGACTGCTGGTAATGCAAATGCATATGTAGAAATAGTAATAACAGATTCAACTCCTACAAAATTATTTTATCAATGTGGTAATCATCCAAAAATGGGTAATTATGGATTAGTAAAAGGATATGCAAATTTAGGTACATTAACATCATTAGATGTTGATAATATAAAAGTGGATGGGAATGCAATAACATCAACAGATACAAATGGTAATATAACAATAACACCTGATGGTTCAGGTAAAATAGTTTTGGATGGTTTATCTTGGCCAACTGTAGATGGAACTGCTAACTATGTATTAAAGACAGATGGTTCTGGAAACTTATCTTGGGTAGCAAATGGTTCTGGTGGTGGTGCATCTTCATTAAATGATTTATCTGATGTAAGTGTAGCATCTAATGTAATAACATTTGGAAGTGCAGATACAACAGGTATTTTACCAGCAGATGATAATGGTGTAGATTTGGGTTCAACTACAAAAAGTTTTAAAGATGCACATATACAAGGAGTAATATATGCAAGTACATTAAATAATGGAGCATCATTAACATTACCAACAGCTGATGGTACTTCAGGTCAAGTATTAAAAACAGATGGTTCTGGTAATTTAGGTTGGGTATCAAATTCAGCAACATTAACTGGTGCAGGTTCAACAATAGATACAGAAGATTTAACTGCATCAAGAGCATTAATAAGTAATGCTAGTGGAAAAGTAGCAGTAAGTGATGTGACAAATACAGAATTAAGTTATTTAGATGGTGTAACAAGTGCAATTCAGACACAAATAGATTCAAAACAAGCATCCTTAACTTTTGGTATTGCAAATACAAATGCAGTAAGAATAGATCATGCATCTGTAGAAGATAATGATTATGCAAAATTTACAGCAAATGGTTTAGAAGGTAGATCATTTGCAGAAGTGAAGACAGATTTATCATTAAATAATGTAGAAAACACTGCAATAAGTACATGGACAGGTTCAAGTAATATAACAAGTGTTGGTACATTAACAGCATTACAAGTAGATAATATAAAAGTAGATGGAAATGCTATAACATCAACAGATAGCAATGGGAATATAACAGTGACACCAAATGGTACAGGAAAAATAGTTCTGGATGGTCTATCATGGCCAACAGCTGATGGTAGTTCAGATCAAGTATTAAAAACAGATGGTTCAGGTAACTTAGCATGGGTATCAAATTCAGCAACATTAACTGGAGCAGGGTCAACAATAGATACTGAAAATTTAACAGTATCAAGAGCATTAATAAGTAATGCAAGTGGAAAAGTAGCAGTAAGTGCAGTAACAGATACAGAATTAGGTTATTTGGATGGCGTAACAAGTGCAATTCAAACACAAATAGATTCAAAACAAGCTTCATTAACTTTTGGTATTTCAAATACAAATGCATTGAGAGTAGATGGAGCATCAGTAGCAGATAATGATTACGCAAAATTTACAGCGAATGGTTTGGAAGGTAGATCATTTGCAGAAGTGAAGACGGATTTGTCTCTAAATAACGTAGAAAACACTGCAATAAGTACTTGGTCAGGGTCAAGTAATGTAACAACCGTTGGTACATTAACAACATTACAAGTAGATAATATAAATGTAAATGGTAATGCGATTACATCAACAGATACAAATGGTAATATAACAGTAACTCCAAATGGTACAGGTAAAATAGTATTAGATGGTTTATCATGGCCAACAGCTGATGGTAGTTCAGACCAAGTTTTAAAGACAGATGGATCTGGTAACTTAAGTTGGGTTACAAATTCAACAACACTAACTGGCGCTGCATCAACAATTGATACAGAAGACTTGACCGTATCAAGAGCATTAATAAGTAATGCTAGTGGAAAAGTAGCAGTAAGTGCTGTAACAGATACTGAATTAAGTTATCTAGATGGTGTAACAAGTGCAATTCAAACACAAATAGATTCTAAACAAGCATCTTTAACATTTGGTATTGCAAATACAAATTCAGTAAAAATAGATGATACATCAGTAGCTGATAATGATTATGCAAGATTTACTGCAAATGGTGTAGAAGGTAGAACTGTAACAGAAGTAAAAACAGATTTATCTTTGAATAATGTAGAAAACACTGCAATAAGTACTTGGACAGGATCAAGTAATATAACAACAGTAGGTACTTTAACATCTTTAGATATAGATAATTTAAAATTAGATGGTAATGCAATTACGTCAACAGATACAAATGGAAATATAAATATTACACCAAATGGTAGTGGTAATATAGTCCTTGATGGAGTTTCATGGGTAACAAGTGATGGTTCTGCTGGACAAGTATTGGTAACAAATGGATCAGGTACATTATCTTGGTCAAATTTACCTACACCAACATATGGTATCGGAAATACAAATGCTGTAAGAATAGATCATGCATCTGTAGCAGATAATGATTTTGCTAAATTTACTGCTAATGGTTTAGAAGGTCGGTCTGCAGCGGAAGTAAAAACAGATTTAGATGTAAATAGTTATAAAATATTTAGTGTATCAACATCAGGTAATAATTATAGATGGAATAATAGTTCAACTAATAATGAAGATGTAATATTAGTTAGGGGGTTAACATATTATATAGATTTAAGTGTATCAGGGCATCCATTTAGAATTCAAGAATCAGGAAATAATACTTCAGGTACTTTATATACATCTGGAATAACTCATTCTGATGGATCAACAGGTAGTTCTGCTCATAATAAAACTTCAGGTAGATTAACTTTTACTGTACCGTATGATGCTCCAAATACATTATATTATCAATGTCAATATCATACTAATATGTATGGTAAATTTGTAATTGCTAATTCTACAGGGAATTGTTTGGCAACAGCTCCTACAACAAGTACTTCATCTGGTAAACCTGGTGAAATGGCATATGGACAGAGTGGAGGTCAATTTTACTTGTATATTTGTATTGCTGATAATAGTTGGAAAAAAGTTCAACTTTCTGATATTTAATTAATTGATAAATAAAAAATAACATATAATATTAATATTATATGTTAAAGAAGGTAAATTATAAGTTAGTATTAGTAGGTGATTCAGCAGTAGGTAAATCATGTGTAGCAACTAGATATGTTTCTGATGATTTTTATGAATTTCAAGAGCCTACAATAGGTGCTTCCTTTATGGCAAAAAAAATAACTATAGATAATACAGAAATAAAACTAGAAATTTGGGATACAGCAGGTCAAGAAAGATATAGAGGATTAGCACCGATGTATTATAGGAATGCAAGTATTGCTCTAGTTGTATATGATATAACTCAAAAATGCTCATTTGAAGGTGCAAAAACATGGATAAATGAGCTTAGAAAAAAAGCAAATGAAGATTGTATTATAGCTCTTTTAGGGAATAAATGTGACTTAGAAAAATATAGAAAAGTTAGTAAAGAAATTATAAAGGAATATACTGAAATTAATAATATAATCCATTATGAAGTATCTGCAAAAACTGGAGAAAATATTAAGGATTTATTTAATTTTATATGTAAAAAACTAATAGATGAAAAAATAGAAGGAGTATCTAAACCATTATTATTAGAGAAAAATCAAGCAAATACCAATAGATGCTGTTATCAATAATTATAAAATAATGAAAAAATTGAAATTATTTCATTATAATAAGGTAATATTTATTGATTTATATTAATATTATCAATAAATGGGAGTAGAAAATTTTAATATTATAACAATAAATTTTGATCAATCTACTGTCCCTACTGAATTGTCTGAACAACAAGAATTAAATGAAGATAATGCATGGGATATACTAAAAGATTGTTTGAATAATAAAATAGAATCATTATATAATTCTAATAAGAATCTTAAGATATGGGATATAACACAAGAAATATATAATTATTTACAAGTAGAATATTCTATAGAATTTAGAGAACTAATTAATGATTATGTAGAATACTACTGTCTAAAAAATTTAGGCATATCATAATTTTTGTAATTATGATAAAATTGAAAAATTTTTTTTATCAAATAATAATTTTATTGTATTGATAAAATGTATGAAAAAAAAAACAAAATATTGAATATTGATAAACACGATGCAGCTAGACTGTGTTCCAAGTTTATAGAAAATAGAAGAAAAAATTATAGCGATATAGAATTACAAAAATTAAGGTTTACATTTACTAATATAATAACTAACTTTGATTCATGTAAATTCATTTCGAATAAGTGGGGATTAACAGAAAAAGTGTTTTTTGATATTATTGAAAAATCATTAACTTGGAAGCCACAAAAAAGAGAGAGAAAGCCTATAGACTTTAAACACAAAGAAAACTCTTTATTATTAATATTAGTACATCGTATAGTTGAAGAATTAAAAAAGAAAAGTAATAAATCTACTAATAATGGAAGGAAATTTGTAATTGAAGATAGATTAAATTTAAAAAATCTTGATATGGTAAAATATTATAAAAAAAATCGTGATGGAACTGGTAATTACTTTTGGAAAAGTGATTTTGTGAAAAGAATACAAGTATTAAAAGATGAAGGTAAAATAGAAGATGTAAAAGAATACTTAAGTAATTATGATCCACAAAAAAGATTTGTGAGAAAAGAAATATCAACAAACGAACATATAAGAAATTGGTTTAAACCAAATGGAGGAAATAAAATAGAAATTGCGTGGGCGTATTTTAATCAAAACAAAGTAAAATGTAAAATTTGTAATTATAAAGGTTTTATAAAATGGTGTGGTGGATCAGGTGGAGAATGGTCAGATTGTATTTGTTCAAAATGTAACGCTTACTATGAAATAAAATCAAAAAGATCAGACTTTGATATTAAAAAACTAATAGTTAGAAATGAAATAGATGGAGGAGCATATTTATATTTTTTAGATCAAGAATTTAAAAAAGTAAAACATAATTTAATATTAGTTTCACGAGAAACAGGGAATGTATGGTATCAAAGATTAAATACAAAAAATGTACATCCAAGATTTACGCGAGAAACAATATGTTTTTCAACACGACCATTGAAAAGTAAAATTGAATTAAATGATATCGAAAGATGGGAAGAAGCAGATATAAATCTAAATAAAATTCCAAATCAAAATAGTATGGAAAAGCTTAGTAAAAAAATTTTAGACAGAAACTTTATAGTAATAAAAATTCAAAAATTTATTAGAAAATGTTTAAAAAGAAAAAAAATAACTAAAAGTACCATTATATTGCAAAAGAATATTAGAATATGGTTGAGTAAAAAAAGACAGAATAAAAATAATGATAAATGTGTATTATTGTTACCTGATGGAAGATTTGTTTCTTCATGCTAAAATATTATTTTATTAAAAATTCCATAAATACTCAAAGAGTATTAATTGATAATCTTTGATTATCCATAAATTTGAATAAATTTTTATTAACATATAAAAATTAATATAAATGGATAATATAGAAGAATATGTATTAAATTTAGTAAAAAGAGCTGAAAAAATAATTGATTATAAATTATCAAAATTAAATAAAGATGAATTAAATTCTTTAAGACAAGAAATTAATAATTTGCCAATCAATATTAAATTAGATAATAATGATACTGTTGAATATATAGAATTATTAAGATTGAAAGAATCAGCTATAAATCTTGTGGAAAATCCATATAAAAGTTTTACTAATAGTGAATTAGATTTAATTAAAAATCTATGATGTGATATATTTTATATATAATTTTATTTTATAAAATATATGAAATTTGGTAAATATTACAAAAATAATAAATTAATTAAATGGAATCAAAAATATGTTAATTATAAATTATTGAAGAAAGAAATAAAAAATAGTAATATTAAGATTGATATTATAATTAATACTGAGATTGAAAAAATAAATGATTTCATTAAAGAACTAAATTTAAATGAAAATGAATCAATGGAAGATATATGTAATTTTATTGTATTAAATTATATGGCACTTTTTAAGGCAATAAAAAAATATGATAAAAAATTATGCAAAAATATGAAATTAGAATTTTTCAATAGAATTAAAAATAAAGATTTTTTTATTTTTTATAAGAGTATTCCAAGAACAATGAATAAAGTCAAATTAGTTATTTTTGACAAAGATGGTACATTAATAAATCATGAAAAATTATTTTTAAATTGGACTATAAAATTAGTTAACAATATGGAATCATTAATTGATTGTAAATCAAAATTATATAATCATTTAGGATTTGATGAAAAAACTAAAAGTTTTAATTCTGGTAGTATAATTGCAAAAGGTACAAATGATGATATTAGAAATAGTATTTATAATTTTATTATTAAAAATTCAAATCAAGATATTGAATTAATAAAAGATAAAATAAAAAAAAATTGGGTAAAGCTAGAATTAAATAAAGAATTAATTGAAGAATGTGGTAATATTAAAAAAGTATTTACTAATTTAATAAATAAAGGAATAAAGATTGCAGTTTGTACATCTGATGATAGATTACCAACTTTAGAAACATTAAAATATTTAAAAGTAGATAAATATATTGATATTATAACTTGTGGTGATGATCCAATTTCTTCAAAACCATCACCAGAACCAATTTGGAAGATTTGCAGTTCTTTGGAGATAAATCCAAGTAATAGTATTATGGTTGGTGATACAATATCAGATATTCATGCTGGACTAAATGCAAAGTGTGGAAAAATTATAGGTGTTTTAAGTGGTGGTTACAATGGTTTTGATTTAAATGAAGCAGATGTAGTAATTGACAACATTGATAATTTAATTAATGAAATTAAAAATTGAAAACAAATACTATAATAAAAAAACATAAAATTAAATTATGACTGATCAAAATTTGATTAATCAATATTTAAAAAATATTTATGATGGTAATATAGATAAAGTTAAAGAAAAAGGAGATATTTTTATAAATTCAGTAGGTAGATTAAATCCAAAAGGATATAATTTGATTCCTATTTTTGCATGTTTAGCTTTAGTACTTGAAAAACCAAATATAGGAAGAGAAATGTTAACTTATTTATTAAGCCATTCTACAATAAATGTATCACAAATTGTAATACAAAATAATGGTGAAGGTTGGACAAATGAAATATTTACTACTTATCATATTATGAGTAATGAAAAAATTAATCATGATGTTTGTGAACAAATTTTAAATCATGATTCATTTGATGTTAATGTTTTAAATAAAATAGACCATGATGATTATACTCCTTTAGATCTTGCAGATGAATATAACAAAGAAATAATTAAATTATTAGAAAGTAGAAATGCTATAAGAAATTTTAGAGTAGGTCCTGGATTTAAGTTAGACAGAGATAATTACCCTAGTTAATTTAAAATAAAATTGAAAATTTTTTTTATAAATAATTTAATTATAAATAAAAAAATGAATACATTGAATTCAAATACAACTATGAATCAAAAATATAATCTAAATGTTGATTGTATTCGTGAAATATTAAAATACTTAAATCTTAATGATTTAATCAATAAAAAAAAACTTTGCAAAGAGTTAAAAAAAGATGTTGAAAAAGAAATAGAAAGTAGGTATAATGATTACAGAGAAAAATTTTCTAAATATCTAGAAAAATATGATACCATAGAAAAGCAGTATACAATAAAAAAATTTGGAGACAAAAGTCAATCTAAATTCTTTTGCAAAATATGTTATCATATAGATTTTGAAGAATTTGATAATCTTTACTTTTTGTTAAAGTGTGTAGATTTATCACAATTACATAAAGTAGTATTTTGGACATTTAATAAAAAAAAAACAAAAACTTTATTTCATTTTGTATGTGAAAAAGGACTAATATTAATAGTAAAATACATATTAGAAAATTTAGATCAAGAGTATCATTCAACTATTATTAATCTTGGAACTAGTAATGGTGCTTTTAGTGATGTATGTGAAAGACCAATTCATAGCGCATTAAAAAATAATCATATCAATGTTGTAGAATATTTATTAAGCAATAAAAAAACAAATTGCTTAGCATTAAACTCACAAAGAAAAGATATATTAGACTATGGAATAAAAAATAAAATACATAAAATAATTTCTTATTTTGTATCCAATAACTTAAATACTTTTTATCAAAGATGTTGTATATATGGAAATAAAGAATTATTAGAATTCTTTTCAAATTATTTTTATCGTAATCTATCTTCTGAACAAATAGAAATAGGAGTATCATATGCAATTAAAAAAGATAGAATAAATTTTGTAAAGAAAATAGTAAGTTTATTTGACATAAATTTGTGTAAGAAACTTCATATTATCGATAAATTTAAAAAATACAAGCAAAAACCATTATATACTGCAATGAAATTTGAAAGTAAAAATGTATTAAAATATTTGGTTGAAAATAATTTATACAATGATCCTCTACGACAAATTATGAAGTACGTAGATAGATTAGATTACTATTTAGATCAGGATATAATTGAAATGATTGTTGATAATAATTATAAAAGTGAAACATATCCTGCAGAGGAAGATATAGAATATTATTATGGAAAAAACAATTATGGAAAAAACAATTATAATTACTATGATGACTTTTCACTTGATATATGATTTTATTGTATCAGTAAAAAATTGAAATTTAATCATTATGAGATTTTTATTTAAAATAATAATAGAAAAGATGGTGAGAACAAATAGTATTTCGAGTGCGAAAATGCACGGACTAAAAAAGGCAGTTATCAGGCCTAAGTTAACTAAACATGACTACTTTTTAGAAAGTTTTCATAAAGAAGGTAGAAAAGGAAACACTTTAAGGAGAGTTCCAATAACCGAATATAGACGAAGGGGTAGATTGATAGAAAGATTCCATGGAGATAATCAGATTTTACAGTTGAATAAAGACGGAACGGTAAAAAACGTTGATAGTGATTTTTATTACTATAAAAGAGATTGTGATGTGCGTCGGGATAGACAAACGAAATCATATTTATCAAGGCAAAAGGTAAATGAAGGCGATGTAGTTCAAATTATTATACCTGATTCCTGGGGGTTTGGAAAAAGAGAAGATCAAAAACTACTTTACGGCGTAATAGATGACATTACGACGGATGATCAGGAAAGAGATGGTGGGTGTATAATATGTGTAAAATTTCATGCAATGCATGAAAATATCTTTTTTGATGAAAAAGGTAATATGCGCACATTGAATAAAGAATGGGTTATGGTAGATCTAGCTGATCTTAAGTTTGTGAAAAGAAATGCAGAGGAGGGAAAAGACGTCATTGGATTAGAAGATGACAGTGATGAATATTACAAATCACTTGGGTATGAAACCTTACCACCTCATAGACTAATTCGTTTTTTAGGAGAGTGCGATTATAGGCAATTTTTTGAAAAGAAATAAAGTTAATGTTGAGATCTTAACGTGAGCTCCATTGATATATTCTTTTATTGTTTATAAAAATTGAAAAAAGATTTTCATTGTTTTATTATAAATTTATTAAATAACAATGACTAAAAGAAAGTTAAACGAGTCTCCTAGAGACTATAATTATAAGAGACAAAGAAAAGAAAAATATTTAAAATTGAAATCTAGTTTGGTTATACAGAAATTTTGGAGAACAAAAAAAAATAGGAAATTAAGGAAAAGAATATGGGAAATAGTAGAAAATTGTAAAAGACCTTGGGATAATTTAGATATTGAAAAAGATTTATCATTCTATAAATTTTTAAAGGAAGAAAATTTAAATTTTATAATAGTAGATTTATTATTGAAAACAGAAGACAAACTTGAAGAATTTGAATTTGATGATTTTAAGTTATTACTAAAATTTTTGGAATTATGTAAATTCGACATAGTTAAATTACTAAACATCAGATGCGAATATTATGAATTATATCCTGTGGAGGTAATAACAATATTTTCACAAAAAATTAATACTTTGGATCAATTAAAATATAAAATTAATTATTTGATAGGTAAAGGAGTAAATTTAAATTTTGGCAAAGAAACAGGTGGTTGGTCAATATATCATAGTTTATTTTCAATATACTTTAAAGATAATTACGATGGAAAAGATAAGTTAAAAAAGATAGTATCTTTTCTAATAGAAAGTGGTGCCATTGAATTAAATTTATTACATGGTTCAGAAGTAAAAGGAACTCCATTAGACATGTTAGATTTTGATAATGATAATAATAAATTAATCAAGACAAAAGATGGTAAAAAATTGTATGAGTTTTTGATGAAAAAAGGTTTCAAATCTGCTGATGACTAGATTAAGTTTTCTTTATAAAATTGAATAAATATTAACTAATGAAGATAAAAAAAAATAATTTAACTATGGAAAATCAATCTGAAGATTTTAAATCAAAATTACTTATATGCATTGGTGGACTATGTGGAATTATATTTTCATTAGGATTCATAGCTGCTGTAATAGCATTCTATGTATTT